>ERZ1032130.117-NODE-117-length-23578-cov-5.752200_pt1 | contig 23578 bp, 23 predicted proteins | sample MGYA00517879_ERZ1032130 | MGnify/ENA primary metagenome ERZ1032130 (study PRJEB33719, sample SAMN04262597) | wastewater metagenome | biome: rural village; feature: animal feces; material: feces | host: Bos taurus | place: El Salvador | collected 2012-01-31 ...
GAACCCTCGCGCCGCGTGAACGACCTACACCCTTAGCAGGGGCGCCTCTTCAGCCTCTTGAGTATTTCTCCGTACTGAATTTAACCCATACCAAATATTAAGTTAAAACGTCTTTTGAGTGACGCAAAGATTATTATATATGAGCACTTTTTGTTTGTCAACACAAATTTATTCTTTATTGTAATCTTTTATTGCCGACTCATATAAATCATTTCCCTTACTGTCAATTACAACAATCACCGGAAAGTCTTTTACTGATAATTTTCGGATTGCTTCCGTACCCAAATCATCATATGCTACTACTTCTGATGAAATAATGGATTTGGACAATAATGCACCTGCACCACCTACTGCAGCAAAATATACCGCACCATTTTTAACGAGAGAATTCTTAACTGTCTGATTTCTTTTTCCTTTTCCTATCATACCGGCTTGTCCCAATACTAATAAATCAGGTGCATATTTATCCATTCTGCTGGAAGTAGTTGGTCCTGCCGAACCAATCGGTCGACCTTCCCTTGCCGGCGACGGTCCCATATAATAAAGCAAATTATCACTCAAATCTATCGGTAATTGTTCCCCTTTGTGTAATGTTTCATACATTCTTTTGTGAGCAGCATCTCTTGCTGTATAAATAGTACCTGAAATATACACATAATCTCCTGCACGTAACTCTTTCATTTTTTCTTTTGTAAAAGGGAATTCTAAATATCTGTCCATAGCTTTCTTTCCTTATAATAATACGATAGAAAAAGCAAGATATTGTGGCGAAATAAAATGGGACACTATATCTATTACTCTAATATAGAAGAAACTCATTCAATTATATTGTTCTTACACAATGTCTGTTTACGTGACAACATATATTTATTGCTACAGGAAGACCTGCAATATGTGTCGGATAAGTCAGAATATTTACCGCTAACGCCGTTGTACTTCCGCCCAATCCTCCCGGACCGATTCCTGTTTTATTAATCTTTTGAAGTAATTCATCCTCCAACTCTTTTACATAAGGAATATCCGAACTTTGTCCAACCGGTCTTGTAAGAGCTTTTTTTGCCATTAATGCACACTTTTCAAAAGTTCCGCCGATACCAACGCCTACCACCATAGGTGGACATGCATTCGGCCCGGCATCTTTTACTGCCGTCAAAACAGCATTTTTAACACCTTCAATACCATCAGAAGGTTTTAACATAAATACTCTGCTCATATTTTCACTACCAAAGCCTTTGGGTGCTACCGTAATTGTAATTGCATCTCCCGGTACAATAGAATAATGAATAATAGCAGGTGTATTGTCCTTTGTATTTTCTCTATAAATAGGGTCTTTGACAACAGACTTTCTCAAATAACCTTCTATGTATCCTTGTCTGACGCCTTCATTAACAGCATCTTCCAGAGAACAACCTTCCACATGTACATCCTGTCCCACTTCCAAGAAAACTACTGCCATACCTGTGTCCTGACAAATCGGTATCATATCTTCGGCTGCAATCTGTAAATTATCTTGTAATTGCTCCAGAATTTGTTTGCCCAAAACAGCCTCTTCTTTTTCAGTAGCTTTTTTTAATGCACATTCCATATCCTTCGATAGGAAATGATTGGCTTCAATACACATCTCCTTTATGTTTTTCGTAATTTCTTCGGTCTTTATTATTCTCATCAAAATAACCTATCCTATAATAATGTTTTTGATTTCTAATAATTCTTCCTGCGATGGCTGTGTTGTTTCCATTGTAAGATCCTGTCTATCACATTTATATCTTGGAATAAGGTGCATATGGTAATGCATAACCGTTTGACCTGCAACTTCATTATTATTCTGAAGAATGTTAAATCCGTCACACTGTAAGTTTTCTGCCATTTGCTTAGACATTATCTTTGCGACTTTTATAACTTCTACCGCTTTTTCTTCCGGTAATTCAAAAAAATTATCATAGTGGTCTTTTGCAATAATGATAGAATGTCCTTTTGTGGCTGCGTTGATATCTAAGATAACTTTACAGTTTTCATCTTCATATGTTGTATGAGAAGGAATTTCTCCTGAAATAATTTTACAAAATATACAATTGTCTTTTTTCATCTTTCTTACCTGCCTAATTTACAAAATTAAATATTTGATCTAACGAACGAAGAATTCTGAAATCACCTTTCATCTTCATATCTCCGCCCATAAATGCTCTTTGGAATGTCATCCTGCCGTTTATAATTTCATCCATTACACTGCGTTGCATCTGCATTTCTACATCAGGAGCATCTGTCGCACTACCATAATAACATTCTATATGATTGGTATTGATTTCTAAAATCAAAGGTTTTTTCTTTCCATCAAGTACAATTTTATAGTTTGCCAAAAAACCCGGTTGAGGAACAAAATGAGCTTTTAATTCATCTACATACTCTTCTGCTTCTTCCGTTTCAGTAGAAAATTCCATCATATCTCTAAACATACTGGTAAGTTCCTGAATGTCTTCCTTTTGTCTCTGTACGTAACTGTCGTCTGCAACATACTGGGACAACTGTTCGGATTCCTGTGGAGTCAAATCAATATTTTTAGTGCTGTAAACCATCTGTTTAACCGCTTGATTGCTTGCCGGAAGACTCGGTATCTTCTGATTGATTGTACGATACATATTTTCAGCTTTTTTCTCGATAAGTTTCATATAGCCTTCGTTCATTTCCAAGCTGACTGTATCTGCGATATATCCGCAAATACCACTACATGGTAATCCACCTAAAATTTCCCATGCCGTAGACAAATCGAGCTTCCCTTCTCGTTCACCATAGGTAGTAGACATTACAATCGGACACATATATGTCTGGCTGATTTTTTCCTTATCACCATACAACCAACACGCATCTAAAAACTGATGCATATATCCGCCAATCCCATGCCATTCAACGGTTGCTGCAAAAACAACTCCATCTGCATCCTTTAAAGTCTGGGGTAATGTAGGAATCGTATTTTTCAATTCATGCAAATTATATCGTTCCACTTTTACGTGTAGTTCTTCCAAAACCTCCTGCATCTTGTTTACTACAACAAGAGTCGGATCATCAATCATTCCTCTACCGCCATAATAGATATTAATTTTCATGAAGTACCTCCTTCTTTTTTTGCAATATGTTTATTATGCAAAACATTCCCATAACCAATAAGCCTACAAGGAAACCTCCGATATGTCCTGCATTATTCACTCTATCAGACATAAAACCACTATACAATGAATATGCAATCATAAGCAACATTCTTGACAGAGTTATATTTTCCCATCTGCCGCCTTGTACTATAACTAAAATGAGTACTGCCCCTATTACTCCGAAAATAGCTCCACTGGCACCCACACTTGTGAACATATTCCCATAATATCTCTCGTGTACAGCCGATAAAAGATTGCCTCCCATTGCCGACAAGAAATACAGTACAGCATACTTCAGATGTCCAATTTTCGTTTCCAGACCATTTCCCAAAAAATATAACACGACCATATTACTTAACAGATGATTTATATCCGCATGTAAAAAAACAGCTGTTAAAAATCTGTAATATTCTTTCGTCTGCTGTATCAGTAAAATACTAAAAGCTCCTTTATTATATAACACATCTTGCGTAAATGCACACAAAATAAATACAAGAATATTTATTATAACAATTGCTACATTTATAAACGGAAGTTCTTTTAAAATTCTTTTTTCCTTACATTTCATTTGTAATGCTAAATTATCGGATTCACTGTCTTTTCCATATTGCTCCGGATTATCCAAAAAATCACATAATCTTTTCTTAATGCCGTAAAAGTCCTCTACGTGTCCTTTGGGAATACACAGCTGATTATTTTCTGCATTTATATACCAGCAGAAATTGTCATTACCGAAAACAGACTCCATTCTATCTAAATTTCTGCATAAAACAAGCGTTATAATATGAACATTTTCAAAACCCTTTTCTTTAAAAGACTGTATGAATTTATCGCGTATACCATTATAAACTTCTTCGGAAAGATATATTTCTTTCTGATAATCAATCAAAATTATTACTTCCACATTTCCGTTTGATGGCATAAAATGCACCTGAAATTCCGGCAGAGTGGTAACCGTATCAAAATAACCTTCACGTTGTAAAAAAACACTTATCTTTTCTTTCATTTTTTCTCCTTATAGAGAATTCCTCTCTATAAAAGAGTATCATTCAAAAACAATAGTGTCAATCAAACAAGCTCTATATATCCTTTTGCTTTGGCAAATGGTCTGTCACTTTCAACACCTCATATCCCATCAATCCTACTGCAATAAAAACTGCCGCCATACTAACCACACCATATTTAAATTCATATTTACATACATAGGAAAACCAAAAAGCAATCAAAAGAAGTATGATACTAATTATAAATGTACCTTTTATCTTTGGTTTTTCATCTGTTTCTACTTCACTATCATCATCAAAGCTCTCATATGCATATAAATCCTCCTGCTCGTTCTTTTTTTCAATCCTGTATTTGTAATTTACAATCTCTTTTATAAAAGAAATTTCTTCAAAACCTTCATTATTCAAAAAACCAAATGTTTCAAATATGAATTCCAATACATCTTTTTCTTCAACCGAACAAATATCTGCAAAAAAAGTAAGCAATGTTTCATATTTTTTTGAAATCGGACTTTCCGGTTCTGCTATTGGCAAAAAAATGTATCTGTCGTCTTTTTCATCATAAAATATGTATCCCGGTTCCAAACTGACGGAATTGTTATCCAGTAAATATGTCCTCATATTTTCATACAGTCGTAATAACTCCTCAAAAAATTGGCAAAATAATTCTTTATTTAAAATCTCTTTACTAAATCTCTCCTTGAGAGAGATATAGGTATGAATAGAAAATACGAAATAGTTTTCTCCGTCTATCCGCCTTTTTGAAGGTTGTGCCAATCCTGCGATTTGTGCCATTTCCAGCACACTACACTCATAATCTGAAAACACCGGTTCTCCGTCCTCTCTATAAAGAGGTGTTTTTACGTATAGTCTACCATCTTCTGATAGGATTTCATTATTCATAGTTTTTAACCTTTCTTATCTGTCGCATATAAAAAACTGCATTTTGTTTGTTAACTGATACACCTTCTGAAAAATTAATTTGAGACATTATTTCCGGATTCAATAACGGAATATTGACATTCCCTTCCTGTTTAACCACAATATGATTACCTTCTATCTTAACCTGTTGATTCAGACAATCCAAAGCTATATATTGTCCTTGATTTAACCTCTCCAATACTGCATACATTGTGTCCACACAGTTTGTCCCCTCGGTTTCCGTATACGAGAAGCTTTTTCCGTACAATGCGCATATGGCAGCATTTTGAAAAGCTATGGTACTGTTATAGGAATAAAAAACAAGATAAATTATACACATCAATAACGATATAATTATTGGAAACAATAAACTGTTTTCTACAGTCATATACGCAGATATTTTCTTACTTTTTTTATTCATAAAAACCTCCCACCACACAAAAATGTTATTTGCCCTATCAGTAAAAAAGGAACAAATGGTATTGCAGACTTTCCTTTTACACGACGATTTATAAGTAAAATCATTGCTACAACCGTCAAAAAGGCAAATGCAGAAAATACGATACATAAAACAGATTTAATACCCAAAAAAAGTCCTGCTAAAGAAATAACCCATCCGTCTCCGAAACCGATTTGTTCTTTTGTTACAAAAGCCAAAAACAAACCTATGACTCCCGGAATTATTCCGATAAGCGCATTCACTACACTGTCTGCCTCTTTTTCAATAACACTCAGAAAAACAATGTATAAAATTGCACACCCGCCCCAAATAAACAGATATATTTTAGGAATACACTTATCCTTTAAATCAAATACGGTACCTGCTACTAAAAATAAAAGCACAATCCAATTTTCAACCATATTATTCTCCACATCCTGAACATACCCGTTTGTCCGACACCGAAGACAACGGTACCGTATGAATAGAACGGGTTAAACCTATACAATTCTTTATAGTATGATAGTTGCTCCCCTCAGGCGTAATATATACCACCCTATCGTAGGCAATCCCTTTACAGAAATTGCAATCCTTATATTTTTCTCTACTGTTATTTCTGTATTTTTCCAAATTTTCAAATTTGATTTCCGTAATTGTGACATTCAGATACTTACACCTTTTGTCAAGGTGATAAACAGAAGCACTGTCCGATATAAAAACCATATTTTCTGCTTCTTCTTTTACTTTGTAACCTATCCATTTGTAGCCGTAATAAGTCGCATTTAACCTTACCGATGCTATACCGGGCATTCTGAAATTGGGATTTACATTATAATCCACCCTGAACGAGACAACACCGTTATCTTCTATGAAAGAGAGGTCCGATACGTGAATATCGGCGGACACTTTTTCCATATCTTCTGCTGACAAATTTTTCTCTAAAAATGTTATTATTTTTTGCTTTATATAAAAGGGTGTCACCATCTCATTCAGAAGTCCCCCATAGCCTTCTATTGCTATTTCATTCCCTGCTTCTGCCACGGCAACATCCATACATCCTTTTATTTTCATAATATCCATAATGGAAATCAGACTTATTATTGCAAACAAAAAGCAGGGCAAAACTAAGGCCGCCTCCATTGTCATACTCGCCTTTAATGAATGGCAGGAGATGAAAGAGGACACCCTTTTTTTCAGATATGTATACAAGTAATTATATGTTTTAAGCGTTAAGAATTCGGGATTTCTTTCCCGGAGAGAAGGTTTGTTCTTTTTATACTTTTTTGATATGTATCTTTGCAAGATATCTATATGCCAAAAAAAGGGCATCCTCTTTCACCTCCTTATGAAAAATATCCGAACTTTCTGACAATCTGGTAATCCCCAAGCAACGGAATCTCGAATATTAAATTAACCAGAAAATCCTCTGCACATCCATCCATTTGAAAATTCTCATTTCCCTCTGTTTTACGGACATTCATCTCAATTAAATCCATACTTCTGTATGTTATTTTCTCATTGTTGGCAAATAACAAAAGCATTTCCAGATACTGTTTATAATTCATACCTTCCTGATTTTCTACAGAATTTTTTGTCAAAATATTTAGTCCAAATCCACTGTCCAAATCTGTTTTCCAATTTTCCTTAGTTTTTATTAAAGGTACTTTTCCGCCTTTAAACAGCTGCTGTACATCATTTACACTTTCTGCATATGACCATAATCCCACAACCAACACCTCGAATACCGGTTCAAGTTCAGGATTCATAATTATTGCCGATAAAGCCAATGAAAGTTCTCTGACTAAAGACATTTTTTCACTGTCCGATAAAAGATGTGCCAGATTTATGCATTCGCGAACGGATAATATCTGCTTTGCCACAGTGCTTAAATTTTCATAATCACTACCCGTTTCGCCTATCAGATACTCCATTTCATATTCAAGCGGACTGCCGGATTTCTTTTCAGAATAACAGGAAAACTTTTCAGAAAGATAACCTATAAAATATATCCTATCCATCAAATCCAACTCTTCTTCTGTCCCTGTTCCGACAACGCACTCTCTATTACTTACATAATCCGAAGTATTGACCTGTTTTTTAGATATGCTGTTATCATTTTCTATCACTTGATTCAAAACAAAAGATTCTCTTACACTGTATGTCTGTTCTATAGGACTGTACTTTTCCACCTGATTCCATGTCTCTTCCGGAATGTCTTCTTTCTGGGCTAACACATTCTGCCATTTTTCATTCCACGAATTATCAATAACCAGATCCTCTTTTAAGTAACGTTCTTCTGTTACTGTTTGAAACAATTCTTGTAACTGCTGTATATAGGAGATACCCATTTTGTCCTTCATATAGTCCGATACCTGTTTTCGATAAGGAATTCCTTCGTTATCTGTCGCTAATACTATCTGACATATTTCAACAGAAACCGGGGGAGTACTTAAATTTTTCTCCAGATACTCCCATAGATGTGTCTCTACTCTGTGATAATCCGGTACTCCGGTTTTATATGAAGTGTCAACATAAAACAAATCATACATTTCCAGCAGCTCTGCCTGATATTCTCCCAATATGGAATTCGCTGCCACAGAAAATGCGCACTCTGCCTTAAGCCTTGTTGCATTCATTTTTATTCCTTCAAAAACGGATAAAATAAACGATACAAGAACCATAAACACTAGGGCAAAAAACACCGTAACATATCCCTTTTTCATACTAAATAGATTTTGCAGATGATGTGATTTTCTTTAAAATAGTATTTACCAAAGAAGTTATCTGCTTTTTAAAAATGACAACTAAACCTATTAAAACGACAATAATCAATATAATTTCTACTGTTCCCATTCCATCTTCTTCTTTTAAAAACTGTTTAAAATTCTTCATAAATAACCTCCATCTAAATCGTAAATGAAACAAACGCCGGATACATAACCATTACCATTACAACCACAAGCATCAGAATCATTGGAAATAATAATTTTGTCCCGGCTTCCTCCGCATATTTTCTTGCCAGATTTTTGCGCTCCTCAAACGCCTTATCCGTTTCTTCTTTGAGTTGTTTTTGCAGACCGTTATTTCCTTTGCGTATATTCTGATTGATAAGTACAGACAATTTTATATAACAAGGTATTTCGCATCTTTCCGCCAATCTACTGACAGCTTTCTGTTCAGAAATACCATTTTCCATCTCCCGTATAACTATCTCCAGTTCTTTTGCATAAAATCTGTTTTTGTCTGCACCTTCTACAATTTTTCTCACAGCAGTTCTAAAAGATAAGCCTGCTCCCATATACAATGACAGCTTGCTAATCAGTTTTGCATAATCAACAAGAAGCTGGTTTCTTCTGAATTCTGTCTGCTTTGATAAATTACTGTCTGCATTCGACCATAAAAAAATCATAATTACAATTCCCAGTCCTACTATCATTACTAAAGAATTATCTTTTTTCTCCTCGTAAGAAATTTGATGTCCGTCTATTTCTGTCGGTAAAAGCAATTCTTCTTTATCCGATGTTGTGCTATTGAGTTCCTCTATCGCTTTTTTCACTTTATCAGGAAAACTGTCTTCCCATAATTCACTTGGCGGATAAACCGTGAGCATATACGTATATTCCCAGCTATACTCATAACAACTTAGGTTTGCCGTAACAGTCACCTCATTTCCTGTATTTAATACAGTTGCTGTAATGACACCATTATTGTCCAGCACATTATAATCACTGCTTTCCCACGAAATTTCAAAAGGATATCCTTCTATTTTGGTTGGAAGCTGTAAATGATTTGTAATAACATAGGTGCTGTCTTTCCTTCTAGTATTCTCGGAAAAAAACGTCTTTGAAAGATATAAAAAAGCCTCTTCTGCCATTATGTCCAGTTCTTCTTTTGAATAGTGTAGCGGTTCTATAAGCACCTCTATCTCTTCTTCCATACCCTCAGACTTTGCTGTGAGATAAATACTTTTCTCTAACCCGTCATATCCGTTTCTTGTAATGATATTTGCATTGAGTTCTCGGTTATCCCTAGGCATTAACCAAAGAACCGTTAAAAGAAATACCATTCCCACAGCTACCCAAATCATATATTAGATTTTTTGACCTAAATAATCCCTATATAACTGTTTTTTGTTATCCGTAGCACTATGTAATGTATTCAGCTCTTTTGCAATTTTTTGCTGTTTAGATAATTGCAAAAGTTTTGTATCAAGTGAAAATATTTTCACTATCTTTTTACCCAGTTCATTTTTCATTGCTAAATCCTTATACTTATTATTTTTCCTGAAACTTTTACTGAAACAAAATAGACCGTAAGACAGACACTCATCACCAAAACGCCCGCAAGATTATGATATAGCGGTGTAAAGAAATTCTGATTGGTAAATTCAATATACAAAATAATTAGAAAAGGAATTATCATCATTATCTGACGCTCCATTTTACCGGCCCTTGTTATAACTTCAATCTCTTCATCAACAGAAATTTTTTGCGAAATCATATTTGATGATGAATCAATTATTTCCACAAGATTTCCACCTGTCTTCTTTGCCAGACAAAAAACATCCACAAATTCTGAAATTTCTTCAATATGACTTCGCTTTTCAAAATCCCGAAGAAGCTTTTCTAATGTCAGATTTACAGACAAGCCCTTTTTAATAGTATCCAGTTCATAAATAATCCTACTGTTTTTCCCATATAATTGTATTAAATCCGCATATGCTTCAAGAAATGCATTTTCAGGACTATAGCCCACTTTCAGATTTGTTGCCATAGACAAAATCATTTCTCGAAACTGTTTTTTTAATATCTGTTTATTTTTCTCACAAATCGTATTATCCAAATAAAACATAATTTCAAATGAAATCGGCAAAAGAAAAATCATTGCCCATACAGAACGATAAAAAAAGTATGCAAATACCGCCACTACCAAGAGACCACACAGACTATAAAGTAAGACCCGTCGCCATGAGTTTCTCTTTATGAGCAAGTTCACCCTTTCGATATAGCCTGCCAACCACTTTCCCTTCTTCACTCTCTCCCGTCTCCTCATACTCAAATAATGTATTTAATATAATTTCTCCATTTTTGTATTCCAGAATTTCCATAATCTGTAGTACTTTTCTGCTCTTATCCCTAAGACGTCCCAAATGCACCAAAATATCAATCCCTGAAGCTATCTGCCTGCGCACAGCCTCTATCGGTAAATCCATTCCCATTAAAACCATTGTTTCAAGACGGCTTATCATATCAGCGGCACTGTTTGAATGTCCCGTTGACATACTCCCGTCATGCCCTGTATTTAAGCATTGCAGTAAATCCACAGCTTCACTGCCTCTTACTTCTCCTACCACAATACGGTCCGGTCTCATTCGCAAAGAGGTTTTGATTAAATCCCTAATTGTAATTTCCATACATCCTTCCGCATTTTGGTTTCTCGTCTCCAATCTGACCAGATTAGGTACTTCAAGAAGCTGTAATTCTGCACTGTCTTCAATTGTAATAATTCTTTCTTCCTTGGGAATAAACCCTGATAATGCATTGAGAAATGTTGTTTTTCCACAACCTGTTCCGCCGGATATAAAAATGTTATACCCTGCAATGACCAGTTTTTGTAAAAACAGAACTGCTTCTTCGGAAATAGAGCCAATTTGAATTAACCTGTCCATAGTAATAGGGTTTTTTGGGAATTTTCGTATTGTTATTACAGAACCATCAATAGAAATGGGACTCATAACTACATTAACTCTTGAGCCATCATCTAATCTGGCATCCACAATCGGCGAGCTTTCATTGACCCTTCGGTTACACTTGGAAACAATCTGTGTAATCAGATTATTCAGCTTTTCTTCGCTTATAAGATGATTTTCTGTTTCTATCAATACGCCGTCCTTTTCAATAAAAATATGATCTTTTCCGTTTACCATAATTTCCGTAATGTCCGGATTATCAATAAACTGCTGTAGTACATCCAATTTTCTGATAGCATAAAAAATATCTTTTTTGAGTTTACCTCTGTCAGCAATTTCAATTGTTTTTACTTTGCTCTCAGAAACAATCACTTCATCAATCAACAGGGCAATCTCCCTGTCTGATATATCTCTGTCAAAATCCATTTTATCCATTACTGCCTGATAAATTTCTTTTTGCAGCATTTCGTATGCTTCTTTATTCATAAAAATCTTCACCTAACAATTTATCTACATATTCCTGCAAATCACTATTAATTATGTTTTCAAAAACCAGGTCCTTGGCGGCAAAATTCGGGAATCTCAAATATTTTATTTTTCCTTTTACAGAAATGTACTGACTGCTCTCAAGTATTTCTTTAAATTGACAAAGCTTCGCTGTTGAAACCGTATCTTCTCTTGTAATGGTATACACTTTATGACATAAATCCAAAATCTGAAAAATCCCTTGAACGTTATCGCTCAAATCTAAAACAATATAATCATATCCCGCCTCTCTAGATATTAAATTCAACATATCTACCCATTCACTTTTTGGAACCTCCAATAAGGAAGTAGCTGTCAATACCGGCGGAATATAATCCATCTGTCCGAAGTGTTCTACCACGCCTTCAAGCCAATAAAGAAACTTGTCCTTTGAATAGGAATAAAAATAAGCTAAATCCGACAAATCCTTTATATATCCCTTTTGAAACAGTCTCGAAAATCCGGAATACTGCTCAAAATTGATATAGAGAGTTCTGCCTTTCTTTCCTAAGCACTGTGCCATTGCCAACGAAAATCCTGTTTGAAAACATCTTGTAATCGGTGTATATACCCCAATCAGCTTTGCCTTTTTGTTGCCGTAAAATCCGGGAATAAAATCCTCTTCCTTATCCGCATATTCCAATAGTATCTGCTGAAATAATACATTCGCAGCCTGATATTTATTGAAATTTACAAAGTTTGTAATTCTTTTTAAACCCGTTTCGTTGAGGATAAAAATATGCTTCGCTCCGATTTCTGTAATCTGATCATAAAAACATCCTTCTGCAACCAATAAAATTTCCGGTTTTATACCATCTGCACCACATACTTTTCTCAAGTCTTCTTTGCCGGTGAAAGATATGATTTCAAAGTGATTACCCTCTCTTTCACTCAAAAAGCGTTGCAGTCTTGTAGCATATAATGCATCACTGTCGTAAATGACCAATGTTTTACCTTTCATAGGACTCCTCCTATGTAAATTGCTACACCGAGAAAAATCGGCAATGCAAAATGTATTTTATGTTTTGGAAAATCTATAGATTCTTCGATGTCTCCTCTGTCAGCGGCTGAAATACCATCTGACAATTCATATAATCTCCACTTTCCTCTAAGAAAAATGTCCGCTATATAGGAGAAAAAATAATAGATTCGTTCTTTGAAGTTGTGAAAATGTATCATTTTCACAAGAGAGATTATCGCACCTATGATAAATGCAATAATAAAAGAAATTGTAATTCCCTTAATACCAAGGTAACTGCCCGCCACGGCAAAAAGCTTTAAATCACCGGCTCCCAATCCGCCTATCACAAACACAGGATAAAGTAAAATAACCGGTAAAATCATTCCGCCAAGTCCTTTGCAAAATAGCTCCAAACCGCCATGCAAAAAACTAATAATCAGACCACTTAGAATACCAAAAATAATCATCCAATTCGGAATTCTATTCTGCCTATAATCCGTGTAGACTGCTGCCAAAAGTATTAATAGCAGCACAATCATACTTTTACCACTTCCCTTCGACTAAAATTTTCCTTAATGCTTCATTACGGAATACGATAGCGATATGCTACCTTAAATAAAAAACGATTTGTAATAGATTTTTTATGAACTGGTAAGTTGCATTATAGCCATTAACATTTTGTCTGTCCATAGGTTTTTTGCAAAAAAATAATTTTTGGTAAATTTTCACAACGACTTGTAAATTTTTATTCCATAAAGCAGTAAAAGCCCAGGAAATCCAAGGATTGCGGTTGTCAAAAGACTGGCAGAATTTAAACTTACGGCGATAGATAAGCCTGCTTTTTCAAAGCCGATATTAGCAAAATATATAACAAGTGCACATAAAATCCCACGTAATAAAAATCTGATAAATATGGATGATTTTTTTAAAAAAAGAGCCAAAAAAAATACAATGGTAATACCGGAAAATAATATGATTAAATCTGTGTACTGTTCCATTATTTTGTCCTCTAAATTTCTTAATTTAAATTATGAAAGATAGGGATATTTTATGAATAATCTTCCAAATTTTGTCTATACTTTTAAAAAGGACAATAAAGTTTGTTCGGCAGGAGAAAGGAAGTTGTTATGAAACTGTTTTTCAGTCAAAGTAATTACGACCATACGATAAATCAGGAGCAATTCGGTATTCCCACTGTTTTAGACGATTTAAAAAGAACCTTAAGTGAATTGGAAACGGCCTACGCGCGCCTTAATTACGTTACGGATGAGGATTTGATTGAATGTTACATCTACGAGGTGAATTCCTTGTTAAAACGCTACAAGTACTTAAAAGAAGAGGCAGTACGCCAAGGTGCACTGCCACAAAATCAATTTTCTGTAAATGAACAGCTGATTACAAAAACCAAGCTATATACGGAACCCACGATTTGAAAGCTGTTCCAAATTTACATTTACATCATTTCTGCCATATGTCAAACCCGCGTAGACAGTCTGCGTATTCTGCATGAGCGGGCCGTTTTTGTTTTCCGAAGCGACCTTGTTATATGCGTTTCGCAGGCTTTCTATCATCGGCTTTATTGCTTCAATATATGAAATCCCGTTTTCTTTCATTTCAGCCTTAACAATTTCCTTTAAAAAGAAAACATACAGACTGTACATATTTCTCGCCATCTCATAATCTAAATTCAGAGAATCCATCAGTTCACCGATGCAATTTCTGATTTTCTGAAGACTTCTGAGATATTCTTCTTTATTATCTGTTTCCCAAAACTCTCCGGCTTCTTTTATATACACCAGAATCATATCGTACAAAATAACAATCAGTTCTGTTGCATTTGCCTGGGTAATTTTCAGGGTAAATTCTTTTTTTAATTCGTCTGTCATACGCATTTACCACTACTGTAACAACTGTAATACAGAGGAAGGTCTCTCATTGGCCTGTGCAAGCATAGATGTACTTGCTTGGGAAATTACCTGCTGAGTTGTGTAATTTGTCATTTCTTCAGCCATATCTGTATCCATAATTCTTGAATATGCACCTGTCATATTTTCACTGGTAATATCAATGTTCTTTTCCGTATGCTCTAAACGATTCTGATATGCACCGAGTCTGCTCCGTGCGTTAGAGACATATTTAATGGCAAAATCAATATTGGAAATGGCTTTATCTGCACCGGCTTTTGTGCTGACGTCCACATCCTGAAGTCTCATCTGCTGAGCAGAAATTTCCGGGATTCTTATTTCAAGAACCTGACCTTCGTTAGCGCCAACCTGCATTCTCATTTCACCAAAATCATTGGCTTCAATATTGACATCACCGCAGTCCTTTGTTGTATTTGGCTGTAAATCATCGAAATTGATTGTCATAGACCAGTCAGAAGCCAAATCGCTGATAGTTACTGCATTTCCGTTATATTCATAGTTCGTTGCCGTAGCAGGGATTGCTCCGCCTGCAGTAAAACTTACCTTTTCAATGTTTCCTTCATTGTCTGTTGTAACAGCTAAAGATTCTAACAAATATTTTTTTCCTGCTGCCGAATCGGAATATGTCTGAACCTTCACTTCAGTATTATCTGTATAACCTTTATAATCAAAGGTTCCGTCTAAAAGATTCTGTCCGTTGTATTGTGTTGTTTCCGCAATTCGGTTAATTTCATCCTGTAACTGCTGAACTTCGTTATTAATAATTCCTCTGTCTTCCTCTGTCAAGGTTCCGTGTGCCGCCTTAACGGAAAGCTCGTTCATTCTCTGTAAAATCTCGTGAATTTCAGATAATGCACCATCTGCAATCTGTACGATGGAAATTGCATCACTGGAATTCTGTTTTGCAACAGATAAGCCCTGAATCTGGGAGTTCATTCTTTTTGCCATCGCAAGTCCTGATGGGTTATCCTTTGCTCCGGTAATTTTGATACCGGAAGAAAGTCTCTGAATAGATGCTGATAAAGCATTATCACTTTTTGTTAAATAATTATTGGCTAACATTGCCTGTGCGTTATAACTGATTTTCATACCGACTCCTATCCTTGCAAAGGTATCATCTTACATCGCATCCTGCACTGCCTGAATGAACGCCTTCGCAACTGCATATAAAGTTTTTGTATCTGTTTTTTCATCAGATACTTGTTTACTGGGACCTTCGCTACCGAATTTTTCAGGATTTACATCCTGCGACTTTACAAAGCTTAATCTTCTCGCCTGTAAGTTATTCTCTTTTAATCCGTTTGCAAAGCTGTTTGTAAACATTTCCTTTGTCTGTGTATCGAATCCGTTCTCACACACCAAATAACCTTCTACAAAACCTTCATTTTGTGTAAATTTTCCGCCTACCATTCCATACTCTTTGGTTTCCATAGATGCGTTTACGCTACCCATCTCACTGTCATCCTTGACAAGTGTCAAATGAATGGTTGTCAAGCTTCCGCCCACGTAAACCGGAACCTGATATTCTCTATTTGAAGCAAAGTTTTTTATCATTCCAATCTGTTTATGTAAAAGATTTAATTCTTTGATATCAATTGCCTTTGCTTCTGTTTCCAAAGTATCGGATGTAAGTAAATCCTGTACTTTTTTTGTAAAATCTTCTACGCCCTTATTCGCCTCTTCTTCACTGCCAAAGGCTTCTCTAAAGTCATTGCAGGCTTTTTCAAACTCAGAAAATACCTCATCTGTATTTGCATCCTTAAGTCTTTTTCCGATTTTTCCGAAAACCTGATATTCCATATTCATAAGGGCATTTGTCGCAAGCAGGTTGTCTGCATTCACAGGCAATTCATTCTGCAACAAGTGGCTAATAATATTATCGGACACCTGACTTAAATTCTGAATATCCGAAAGCATATCTTTTTCGTATTTTATAAGTGCTTCTTCATAACCGTCTAATGTTTTCATCTGATTTGTAAAGGCACGCTCTATCTGGGCTGAAATGGAATTAAAATGCTCCATTTTTCCTTCATAAACACCAGTATCCGCATCAATAACGGTATTCATATGACCTTTGTTTTTCGTTCTTACTGCTGTCAAAAGATTTCTAAAGTTAATTTCTATACCACTGTTTACAAGGCTTCCTACTGCTCCGCCATCGGATTTATTAATCTGATGAATCAGTCTGCAAACGCCGATGTAGGCATCTCTTTCTTCAGGAGAAATCTGATTATTTTGCTCTAACTGATATAAGTAACTACTGTATTTTTCAGTCTCTGTTCCTGCTAAAACAGGTGCATTTTGGACTAAGTACTGTTCTACCTCTGCCATCTGCATTTCCAGTGGATTGTGTCCGTCTTGAATCATTTTCATAATGGCTGCCGGAGTTAATTTATCAAGAACATTGTTTACCTGTCTGTTGGCATCGATAACCTTTTCAATGTTTTCATCTGTCAGTGGAATATTGTTGTAGCCAAGAGTACGCACTGCCTTACGATTTTCTTCGTTAATAGCATATTCCATATCTGCAAGAATATCATCTACGTTGCGGAACGCTTTTTTCATAGAATCGCCAAGGTCCGCTCTCGGAGCTGTCATCATTGTTTCATAGGAACGGTTTGCTTTTGCATAGCTTTGGGCTAAAGCTGTACCCGTTTCATATACACTATTTAAAGTAAATTCGCTCTGTCTTGTAATAAAAAATGCAACTGTCGCTGCCGGTAAACCGGGGATTTTTGCGGTTTTTTCTACAGTCTCGTTGAAAAGTGCCTGTCGACTGTTTAGTACGGCTTCGTCACCTGTACCAAACAAAATTTGTGCTCTTTCTGTATTGGCATTTTTCAGCTGTCCTACCAAGTCTGTTAAATCAGCTACATCTATCTGATAGCCGGATTTTAAAAGTCGGTAATTAGCTTCTACGCTCATTTGGAGGCGGACTTCTTCTAATGCAAGGTGTGCTTTTGTCTTTTCATCCAAATTGGAAGTCTGTACATTTGCATTTATTGCGACTACGTTTGCGTCAATTTGCTTCTGCCAATATGTCAGGTTACGGATGTTAAGCGGCTGACCGTTGTCAATACACATATCTACTGCCTGATTAGTGACCTCGTCAATGGCATTTTGGGTCATAACCGCCTTTTCCATCATACTGATTGTATTGGAAAAAATAGCGTCTTTCGCAGGCTTTCCGTCGGCAATAGCTGTGGCAATTGCATCAAAAACGTTGTTCTCTCTATCAGAAAAATCAACATTTTTAATTTTCTCATATATAGCAAAGCTTTCCACGGTAAACGGAATTCCATTTTTGATTATCCACATACTATCCATTAATGTTTCATCCGAAACTTCGTAGCCTGCATTTTCAATCACTTTTTCCATCTGTGGTTGAAGATTTCCCCAGTTAAAAACTTCTGCTTTCTGTGAATAATAGCCGTGCATATCATTGGCAAAATAGCCTCGTCCCTGACGGGAATTTCCTGCTTTTACAGAAAAAGAAGCCATATACAAATTGTAGGCTGTCGGCTCTAATCCGTTTTCAATCATATATTTTGTGGCATCTTCGGTAAGGGAATCTATCTTGCTTACTCTGTCGTAGACTTCCATTGCCATTTCCACATTTTCTTTTGTCAGCGGAATATCTTTTTTATCAAAGCTGTCTGCTAACTTATTGGCAAAAGCTTCGCTGCCTGTAATTTCTTTTAAGGTTTCTCTGTCTAAATCGTCGTTGTAGCCTGTTACGACTTGACCGGCTTTTGCCATTTCAGCTTTAATCATATCTACAATGGTTACTACGGTTTCAATATCTGTGCTTCCCGGATGTGTGCCATCCTTTAAGAGTTTGGAAAAATCTTTGTCAGACATACAGTTAGACATTACAATTCTGTAATCAGAATTTGTTTTTACATCCATAAAAGCTGCGTCGTTGACAATATCCTCCTGTGTTTTAGGCGCGCCTTTATAAGCGTCATTATCATTACCATTGACATACAAATCCACACTGACACCGCTGACTGTACCGGAAGTTTTTGCAGTTTCTCTGACACTTGCCGAAGTAGTAATTTTCTCGGTCTGAATATTCGGATTGTTTTGTTCTAATGACACCTTCATAAATACTGCCTCCAAAGTTCTGGACTAAATAAAATAAGGCGAATACACAATTCTTACATTGTGTATTCACCCTATATTTCGGATTATTTTACCGTTTTCTTAACCTTTTTCTTATACGTTATCGTATTCAAAAGTAAGTGCTGTAAATGGTGGAAGATCAAATGTAATTGCATATTCTCTACCATTCTGCTGCCATTCAGGTTTGAAAGCCTGTACTTTTTCCGCTACCTGACGGCCGCCACCTGCAAATCTTGTATCATCACTGTTAAGAATAAGTCTGTATTCTGTATTTTCTGTAACACCAAGTGTATAATCATTCCAATACATAGGTGTCATATTAATTACGAATAATACATTTCTCTTTCCATCCGGTGATTTACGTGCGAAAGAATATGTACTTCTTCCGCTATCGTCAGCATTCATCCATTCAAAACCATCCCAGTTATTGTCAACTGTATACATAGCCGGGTAATCGTTGTAAATATTAAGAAGTTCTTTTACATATTCATGCATACCTTTATGATATACTTCACCAAGCAACCACCAGTCTAATTCTCTTTCTTCGCTCCATTCTCTTGACTGTGCAAAATCCTGTCCCATAAAGAGAAGTTTCTTGCCTGCGTGACCGAAGAAGTATGCATAGCCACCTCTTAAGTTCGCAAATTTATCAAATTCATAACCCGGAATCTTGTTAAGCATAGAACATTTTAAATGAACTACTTCGTCATGTGATAATGGCAAAATGTAATTTTCTGCGCTGTTATAGCTCATAGCAAATGTTAATGCATAGTGGTTGTAGCTTCTGTAAATAGGGTCAAGTTTGATGTATTCACAGAAGTCATGCATCCAACCCATATTCCATTTAAAGCTGAATCCAAGTCCGTCATCATTTACATCACCTGTAATCTTTGGCCAAGCTGTAGATTCTTCTGCAATTGTAACAACACCCGGATATTCTTTGTGAACAATTGAATTTAAGTGTTTAAAGAACTCGATTGCTTCTAAGTTCTTGTTTCCGCCATACATATTCGGAACCCATTCGCCGGCTTTTCTACCATAGTCAAGATATAACATAGATGCAACAGCGTCTACACGGATACCATCAATGTGGTACTCTCTTAACCAGTAAAATACGTTACCGATTAAGAAGCTCTTGACTTCTGTCTTGCCATAATTAAAGATTTTTGTACCCCATTCAGGATGTTCACCTTTACGGCTATCCATATGTTCATAAATACATGTTCCGTCAAATTCTGCAAGACCATGCCAGTCTTTTGCAAAGTGGGCAGGTACCCAGTCAAGAATAACACCTACGCCGATTTTGTGTAAAGAATCTACCAAATACATAAAATCTTTTGCATCACCATATCTGGATGTTGGTGCATAATAACCTGTTACCTGATATCCCCATGAACCATCAAACGGATATTCTGCAATACCCATCAATTCTACGTGGGTATATCTCATTTCTTTTAAGTATTCTACTAATCTGTCAGCGAACTCTCTATATGTGTAGAAGCCCGGCTCCTGACCCGGATGTTTCATCCAAGAACCAATATGACATTCATAGATTGCCATTGGCTGTTTATTTGGATCTTTCTTATCTCTTTCTGTCATCCATTCGCTATCAGACCATTCATAACCTGTAATATCTGTAACGATTGATGCTGTGCCCGGTCTTAATTCTGCTTTGTTTGCAAATGGGTCCGCTTTTTGGATTCTGCTCGCGTACCAGGTATCAATAACAAATTTGTACATATCCCCTTCTTTAACACCAGGAATAAATAAACTGTAGATACCGCCATCTCCTAATTTTTTCATTGGATACTGTGTTTCGTTCCAATAGTTAAAACTACCCATTACATAAACATTTGTAGCCCCCGGTGCCCAAACCGCAAAATGTGTACCTTCTACACCATCTTCTACGGAAAGATGCGCTCCAAGTTTTTTGTAAATTTCGTAGTGTGTTCCCTGACCAAATAAATATTGGTCTTCTCCTGAGATGTAAACTCTCTCTCTCGCATTGTTTTCTGCCATACGAATGCCTCCCTAATTTTATTCTACTTCAAAATCCCTCTCGCGTAAGATAATCATATCTTCCTCATCATAGCGATTAGAACATAACACATCAAAGAAATGTTTTAAATTCTTTTTGTTTGCCTTAGCAATTGCTCCGTCTACAATTTCTCTCACTTCATCAATTGTAACCGAGTGATCGTTTGTCTGCATATCATCAATACGGGAATGAAGTGCCAGAACAGCCAATTCATCCAGTGAATATTCCTGTTCTTTCGCATATCTCTTCGCGTATTCCACTAAAGCCTTATTACTAAATCCTGCTATGTCATATCGTGCCGTAAAGACTTTATTAAGTATATTATGTTTGTCCATAAATTTATTCATTGCTTTTTTAGGACCTTCCATAATCACTACAATACCTTTGTCTTCGCGTTCTAACTGTTTGTAAAGTTTATCAACCGATGTTTCTGACATTTTATCCGCTGCTTCAATTATTAAAGCACCGTTTTCCAATTTATCAAGAACCTCTTTGATATCCTTATTATCTAAACCGACACCGGTAATTTTAGCAATTTTTCCGGAGAAATTGGAATCCGAAATCTGCATACTCTTAATCATCGCTTTTGCAAGCGTGGTTGTATCCGCCGCTTCTTCACCTGTAATAATTACATTTCCTGTGTAAGCTGCCAAACTCATTTCATCCAAAGCAGCTATTAATTTCTTTCTGTCTTTTTTCGTCTGGATAAATGAATTAAACAACATCTTTTCTTCAGAAGAAAAAGCTCGAACCGAGGAATCTTCTTTTACATCATCTGCTTCCTCTTCAGATTGTTCCGAAACTTCTTCCGGCTCTTCATCCTCAAAACTTTCATCTTCAAATGACTCGTCATCCTCTTCTTCGTCTTCAGAGACTTCTTCATCCTCTTCAAAAGTTTCTTCCTCGAAAACCTCTTCAGCTTCCGACTCTTCAGATTCTATATCATCGTCATCTTCTTCTATGTCTTCCGAAGCATTCTCATCATCTTCCGAAATTTCAAACTCTATTTCTTCCGTTTCTTCAATCTCCTCAGAAATTTCTTCAACTTCTTCCGTAATATCCTCAAGAACTTCTTCATTCAGGCTTACTTCCGTTTCCTCGGCAGGTTCTTCCACCGCCAACTCTTCACCGATTTCCTGAATTTCTTCTTCTGCCAGTTCCTCATCATCCGACAAATCCACACCGGCTAAAATATCCTGCTTACTTGATGCTTCATCAAATTCTACAAAAATATTACCCGTATGCTCTAATACATGCTGACGAACTTCTTCGGCACGTTTTTCTTCCGTTGCCTTTTTAATCTTTTCCCATTCAGCCATAACATCGATAATGTTGAGCTGACCTGTAATCTGTTTTTCCACCTGCTCTGTCTCAGGTACAACCAGACTAATCTGGCCGTCATATTCCTGAGATAACATTCTCGCCATTTCTACAGGCATTTTTGCAGTCATATTTTCCTGCAATTCCTGCATTTTAGGTTTGAAGTTTTCTTTTGTGGCCTGCATAATCATTTCATCGGTAACAGGTTTGAATATCTTTGTAGCCTGATTTGCAATATCTTCTACAGATTCCTCTGTAATATCTTCTATAATAAACTCGTCTTCAGCAGAAACACTTTCTTCCGCTTCTGCTTCCTCGCTCTCTTCTACAGCACTTTCTGTCACTTCTTCTGTCATAGTCGCTTCAAGCGCTGCCATTGCCAAAGCTTCTTCTTCCGAAATTTCAACTTCTTCGCTGACTTTCTCTTCTTCAATAAGAACTTCGCTCATCTGAGTTAAATCAATCGGTTCTTCATATACAAAAGGTTCTTCAAAAATAGGTGGTTCCTCAGCACTTGTATCGGAAAACAAAACCTCTTCCACAGTTGACTGTTCTGTACTGTTTTCAGTAGGAAGAATTTCCTTCATACTTTCTGCAAGTTCTTTTTGTAAATTGATGGTATTATATTCACTTACATCCATCGCCGGAACTTCAATATTGTCTTCTTGAACAGTATCCTCTTCACCATTGTCAAATCCGTCATAAGCCGTTTTTGGAATATGAGTTCTGTTTGTATTATAAAACTGCTTATCATAAACATACTGCTGTTCCGCTGTCAAAGGTGTATGTATCTGCTTTAATTCCAGCGCTTTTAATACATATTTTCCTTCCCTGAACCACAAAAATAACTGGTCACACTCTTCAATACATTTTGTTACAAGACCAACTCTGTGATACAGATATGCTAATTCATAAGCCCATTTTTCCGACATCGGCTCTCTGTTTATATATTCTTCCAGAACGGAAATTCTCTCTTCTAAACTGACATCCTGTGCTTCAAGCATTTTATAACGCAAAATATAGCGTCCATTGTCCTTTGGCGCCAAACGTATAAATTCCTTTAAATACTCATTAGCTTCAACCACTTCATCCATCTTAATGCACAATTCACATAAAGAATATACAATTAATCTGGAAGTCTGGTTCTTCTCATAAGCCATAAGAAGAATTTCTTTACTCTCTTCAAATTTGTGATTAATTTTATAAATGTCGCTGACAATACACAACATTTTTGTATTTTTAACTCTACGCCAGTCGATAGAATCGGCTATTTCCATAGCTTCAGCAAATTTAGCCTCTCTAATCAACTGTTTCATTTCATCTGTTCGAACTTTGTATTCGTATTTATCCAAGGTGGTCACCTCATACCTGTAATTGTAAATCCTTCGGATTCTCTTCTTTGATTTGTATACACTAAAAAAGAACAAAATAACCCTATTTTTGTCTTTAAGTTTACCATATCTAGTGTATATCTGTCAAAATAATATA
>ERZ1032130.118-NODE-118-length-23538-cov-5.964740_pt1 | contig 23538 bp, 23 predicted proteins | sample MGYA00517879_ERZ1032130 | MGnify/ENA primary metagenome ERZ1032130 (study PRJEB33719, sample SAMN04262597) | wastewater metagenome | biome: rural village; feature: animal feces; material: feces | host: Bos taurus | place: El Salvador | collected 2012-01-31 ...
AGATACTCCGATATATATTGTGAACAAGCAAGATGCTTAAAACAAATTTAAAAACAGCCCAAATTCAAGGAGGAAAATATTATGGTAGTACAACACAATATGTCAGCAATGAATGCAAACAGAATGTTAGGAGTAACAGGCGGAACATTATCTAAGTCAACAGAAAAATTGTCTTCTGGTTATAAGATTAATCGTGCAGCAGATGATGCAGCTGGTCTTTCAATTTCTGAAAAAATGAGACGTCAGATCAGAGGTCTTTCACAGGCTTCCTTAAACGCTCAGGATGGTATCTCTTGTGTACAGACAGCAGAAGGTGCTTTAGCAGAAGTTGAAGAAATGTTACAGCGTATGAACGAATTAGCAGTTAAAGCTGAAAACGGAACATTAGCTGAAGAAGATCGTGAAGCTATCGATGCAGAAGTACAGCAGTTAATCTCTGAAATCGATCGTGTAGCTGATACAACAACATTCAACGAACAGAACTTACTTGATGGTTCATTCTCAGCAAGAGGTTTACAGGTTGGTGCAGAATCAAATCAGCACATTGATATGAACATTGAAGCTATGGATGCAGCTACACTTGGTGTAGACGGACAGAGCGCAGCAACAGTATCAGGTGCACAGGCTCTTAACACAGCAGTTAAAGCGGCTATTAAGACAGTTTCTCGTCAGAGATCAGACCTTGGTGCAGTTCAGAACCGTCTTGAACACACAATCAAGAACTTAGATAACGTTGTTGAAAACACAACAGCAGCTGAATCAACAATCCGTGATACAGATATGGCTGAAGAAATGGTTAGATACTCTAATCAGAACATCTTACAGCAGGCTGGTCAGGCAATGCTTGCACAGGCTAACCAGGCTAACCAGGGTATCCTCAGCTTATTACAGTAATTTAAATAGCGAAGTACATAAAGTTAGTTTACTAATTATGAAAGGGACCGAGTCAAATCGGTCCCTTTTTAACGTGACTTGGCAGAATGCGTACGTTTGTTTTTTGTATAAAAAAAATCATTTTATACTGTCTAGGAGTTTTTTTGCCGGAGCATAGTCGCCGGCTTTTTCCAAATAAACCTTTGCTAAATCGTCTTTTTTTAGGTGATGACATACATTGCCGAGTTGAAAATATCCTACATAAGAGGTAACACCGGTCGTAATATGACATTCTTCCTTCATATTTACCACCTTGCCAAGCATCGTAAGAGCCTTGGCAAACAGTCCGTTTGAAGCGTAGATAAGTCCCATCATATAAATGTATTCCGGCACGTTCTTGAACTCCTCGTAAATCCCTTCAAGCCCTAATGCAACACTTGAAAGACCTGCATTAATGAGTGTAATTCCGTAATAATAGATGAGCTCACGTACCCACGGAAGTTCGGGGTTTAAATCATATTCCGTTGCTTTTGTAAGATAGGAAACAGCATTGTTATAGTCACGCAAATTCATATAACTGATGCCTGCCTGAAAGTAATGGTACGGATTATCAGGCTCTTTTTCAATAATTCCAAGAAGTAGTTCCAGATTCCGTTCATTTTTTTCTTTGAGGCTGGTTTTGCCTTCAATGTAGCCATAGTGCATTACGGAAATACCGCTGTGAAAAGAAGTGGCAGGCTTTCCGTCGAGGCGTACAAGTTGTTCGTGAATGGTGTTTACCCAGTGAAAGACTTTTTTGGGATAGAAACGGTATACTTCACTGCGTGTATAATTAACCAAATCCTCGGATAGGTTACACTGATTGATAAAAGCCGAAGATTCCGGATAATCCTTCATCATCTCAAGTAAAGCTTTTACATCAAAAGGCTTTAAAAACTCGTCACAGTCTACAGCTAAAATCCAATCCCTTGTAGCTTTAGATACAGCGAAATTTCGTGCGGCACTAAAGTCCTTTATCCATTCAAAATCATAGACATTGTCTGTGTATTTTAGGGCGATTTCACGTGTTTTATCGGTAGAGCCTGTATCTACAAACACGATTTCCCAGTCGTAAACTGACAGGTGCTTTAAACAGTCGTCTAGATATTTTTCTTCATTTTTTCCTATAATACATACGCTAATCGGAAGCATTTCCTCGCTCCTTTCGTAAAAGATTTTCTATGATTCCCAGTAGTACAAAAGCGAAAGATGTACTGATGACCTGCTGAAAACTGAAAAGATTGTTTATCATATATCCCAATACACCAAATAAAATAACTTTCATAAACGGCCTGGTACTTTTAATTGCATTTTTTATGGTCATAATAAAAATTCCGGCATAGCTGATAAGACCAAAGAGCCCTGTGTTGACAAGCATCGTCAGAAATTCGTTGTGTGCATTTGCCAGTGGCTGGAGCCTAAATGATTTTGCTACAGTTACCTTGTCAAGATTGTCATAAACATATGTTAAAAAACAATCGGGGCCAATTCCCAAAAGTTTACGCCACCACGGAAGTGAAACATAAGCCTGAACACCGATGGCATAGGTACCGCCTCTTGTGCTCCACCAGAACCTGTCAAAGGTAAAAGCGGATATACCGTTCAGAAACGGTGTCACATCAGGCATCAACGTATTTATGAGACATACAACCAGATAACCGAGAAAAAGTGTAATGACAATGCCGATAATGTATTTATATAAAAACGATAAGTTAAAATCTTTTGCCATACAGTACAAGATTATGTATAGCAACACAGCTAAAAACAGGCAAATGCACGGGAGTACGGAGAAAGCCACAAGGTTAATAATCGGGTCGTATTCTACGTATGCATCCGGAATGAAATAGCCGGTTATATATGTAAGTGTGCATCCTGAAAAAAGGAGCAAATAAATTTTCAAATACGTCATAAAGGCAAGTCTGCTGTTTAGGGCAGGCTTCAATAAAATGAGTAATAATATAAGCAAAGTCACATAACCGCTCATACTCCCCTGACAAATCATCGCAAGGAGTGAGAGAAAAAGGGCACTGCCAAACAGATATTTTTCTTTTTGCGTCCTGCTGTAAAAAAACAAAACAAGTTCCATAGCTGTAATCATAATAAAGAAACCACAGAACCAGTTAATGTTCCCGATAGTAGACACATAGAGCGGATGCTTTCCGTTTATCGGAAGCGGATAAAAACCAAAACGGTTTACAATGGTTAAAAGTGCCATCGGTATACCGATAATACATACAGTATAAATCCCCTGTTTTATATAGGTTAAATATCTTGAAATACCAAAGTATATAAGGACAAATAACAGTTGTGAAATCAGCCCCATATTCCATTCTTCGTTTCCGATAAGCGCGATGTCTTTGTGGGCGGAAAAAAGGAAGGATATAAGGCAGACAGTGGCAAATGAAAGCGCAAACAGGTCAGTTATACTTAGCGTTCCTATTTTCTTTTTGATAGCAGAATATATCAGAAAAAGTATTCCACATATTGCAAATGCCACCATTCCATATAAGAAAAAGTAGTATTTTTCAGTTCCGATAAATGCGTAACCGTTTATCGGTATATAAAGAGGCAGAAGTAATGCAATAAATACAAACATCAGCCCTGCCCATAGCCTCGATAATTTTTTGTACATAGGGTATTCCTTATTATATGAAAGGACAGCATTCCTTCATAAATTCAAAACGGTCTTCATAAGAAAAGTATTTTTTGACTTTTTCATAACCGTTTCTCGCGATTTGTTTTCGTAACGTATCATTTTTTAAATAAAAATCTGCTTTGGAGTAAGCATCCTTGAAATCTTCATAATATACAAAATCTTCATCCGGTACCAAGTAATCCAAAAGTTCTTCCTGATAATTGGAAAGGAGGAAACCGCCGCAGCCCATAATGTCAAGGGCACGTAAGGGAATGCCGGTCTGAAGACACTTCAGTGTAATATTTAAGTTGATATCACTGCATTTAAAAACATATGGCATTTCAGTGCTGTAATCCACCCGACCTTTTTGTCTTGCTTCTGTAAGAAGCGGATGTTCGTCGCCTGAGTAAAGAGAAACATCAAATTTCTTGGAAAGCAGTGACAGGATTGCCACACGTTCCTTGAAGGTAACATAGGTCGACATAGAATAGGAAAGCTTCTTTTTGGTGATTTGGAAATCCGAGCCATCAAGCTTTTCTCTGTAGCACGCATTGATTTTATTTATGATGTCATCGTTTAAATAGTTATCTATCACAAAAGCACCATATAAATCGGTCTGTACGTTTATAAGCGAGTCCAAATATTTGCGTTCAAATTCCCCAAGTGGGGAGATGAGTCCCGGATAAGTGGAATTATAAATCTGTCCCACAAAAGAAATCTGGCTTTTGTATTTCGTAAATTCCTTTTGACCCGGTTTAAAGGTGTCATAATAGTTTGTATCCACAGCCAAAGGCAGGTGCCAGATGCGCTCAAACCCCTGAGCAATATAGCCCTCAGCCTGACTTTTATCAAATAAAAAAACATAGTTTGTCGGAAAGTGCAAAGTGTTTTCGATGTGGGAGATATTAAGCGGATTGTCATAGCTCCATGAAACATAGGGGATGTCTTTGTTGTGACAGGCTATGGCAACAACCGGAATATAATTAACGCTGAAAACAAAATCAAATGCACCTTCGGCAATTTTTTTCTCAAATTTATCCACAAAAATATCATCCTCTTCCAAAGAAGCAAGAGGATAGTAATAGAAGGTTTCTACATTTATATGGTTTTCCTTAAAAACTTTTCGGATGGCATCGCCTGTAAATGACGGCCATTCATACATTAAAACGTTCATAGCAGCCTCCCCATATCGAAACTACCAACATTATAGCACTATTTGGGAGAATGGAAAAGAAAAAGGGAAACTTAGTAGTGACTAAATTTCCCCATTTAGCAGTAGTAGTTAAACATCATACCACTGTAGATACTGGATGTGTATGGATTAGTAAAGGTTTTGCCCGGATTTTTGTAGGCAACTACCTTTTTATCCACATATTTCATTGGGTCTAAGGTGACTTCGTTAGATTTTCGAAGCAGTGAGGACGTAAAGTTTTTCATGCTGGAGAATAAATCTTCCATCTTCTCGCTTTCTAAAGAAGCCTTCATTTCTTCGTTGTTGATTGTAATGATACCGCCTTCGTCTATGGATAAACCGAGAGAAGAAAAGGTATCGCTATAATAGCCGGCGATTCCGCTTACTTCATTAAGAAGTCTGCTACTGGTTGGATGTTCCTCCCGGTACTCTGAAATGGATTTTATAAAATCATTGTAGCCCTGTACCATATGAGAAATATTACCGACTAATGATTCCACGTCATTCTTGGTGCCGATGGTAACCGCTTCATCAGGCTTTGTGGTACCTTTTAAGTGCAACTCATACGTTTTTTCAACCGTAAAATTGTTGGAATAGGATGAGTGCGGCTTACCATTTATATAAAAATGAGCATTGGCAGCAGGGGTTTTTATTTTATTTAAACCAAAATAAGAAACACTTCCGGCAGCCTGACTGGTCTTGTAATCGGTAATGTAGAACAAAGTTTCTTTTCCGTCGATAATACCGGTAGACACAGAGTTGATTTCAAGTGCAGTATTTCCTTTTCCGTCATTTAATATCTGAGACTCTAAACCAACGTTTGAGTTGTTAATCAGTTTGCAAAGTCTTTCCTGAACCTGAAGATTGGTTTCCGATTCACCGATAGAAAACTGGAATTCATAGTTCATATCATTGATATGCAAATCAAAGGAATAGGTCTTCGGACGTAAAAACGTCTTTGTATCACTTGGAAGATAGTCGCCAAGGTTCGTCTGACCTGTTGCCAGATTTTCTACTTCAATCTCAAAAGAAGGAATGTCTTCCGTTACGGTGTGCTCGCCCACAAAGTTGGCGGTAACTTTCGTTTCATCGCTTGAGTAGGCGGCCTTCTTATTTAATAAGGAAGCTTCATCCACACCGCCAAGGGATGCAATGTTGTTACGGAGCATTCGTGCATTTTCTTTAACACCAACGGCATAAGCCTGCGTGGAAGGTGTATTTTTCAAAAGGTACACAGGGGCTTCTTTATTCAGTTTCACCATAGAGTTATACACACTGCGAAGCTCGCTCTTTTTGTGAGAATCAAAAGGAGAGCTGCAGTCTTTTGAATATGTAGTCAGATAAAAATTATAGATATTATTTAACGCGTTCGTATTCATAGAGCCCCTCCTTTCTTCCTTGAAATCGCGCATTAAATGGAATCTTTCCATACGCTGGGCATAGTAACCTACTTTCTTAATTAAAATATATCATCATAAATGTCCAATTGCAACTTATTTACAAAAAAAGTTTGAAAAAACGCGGAAAAATCATTGACGAAGCATAATCTGTATGGTATAGTAGTCAAGCGAGATGAAGATTTAGGTCTTTTTTTTTTGCACTAATTTTTGAAAAATGACAATTAAGTGATACACTTATGGAGGTGGAGATATGCGTACAAAAATTACTTTAGCTTGTACAGAATGTAAACAGCGTAACTACAATACAACAAAAGACAAGAAAGCACATCCGGACAGAATGGAAACAAAGAAATATTGTAGATTCTGCAGAACACATACTTTACACAAAGAAACAAAATAGTTGGATGTAAACTGATGGTTTGCATTGTGAACGGGCAGTTTGAAAGGAGTTAGCATGGGAGATACAGCTAATACAGAAAAAACAAAAAAACCCGGATTTTTTAAAGGTGTTAAATCTGAGTTTAAAAAGATTACATGGCCTGATAAAAAGTCGCTCTTAAAACAGACAGTGGCTGTTGTGCTTACAACAATCGTTCTGGGTATTTTGATTGCGGTTTTTGATTTTGTAATTCAGTATGGAGTGGAATTCATAACAACATTATAAGTGAGGGTGATTGTATGGCAGAAGCAAATTGGTATGTAGCACATACTTATTCCGGATACGAGAATAAGGTTAAAGCCAATATTGAGAAGACAATCGAGAACAGACCTCAACTTAAAGAAGAGATTTTAGAAGTAAGAGTACCTCTTCAGGATGTTGTTGAGATGAAGAATGGCGCAAAAAAGGTCGTTCAGAAAAAAATGTTCCCGGGTTATGTTCTTATTAATATGGTTATGAACGATGATACATGGTATGTGGTTCGTAACACAAGAGGTGTAACGGGCTTTGTAGGTCCGGGAAGTAAACCGGTACCGCTTACAGAGACAGAAATGAAATCGCTTGGTATTTCCACACAGGAAATTTCTGTTGATTTCAAAGAAGGTGATACAGTTGCGGTTATCGCAGGTGTATGGAAAGACACAGTTGGTGTCGTACAGAGAATGGATTTTGGAAAACAGACTGCTACAATTAATGTAGAAATGTTCGGTAGAGAAACACCGGTAGAAATCAGCTTTGCTGAAGTAAAGAGTATGTAATTCCAAAATATAAAGGTTGATATTTTTTCTGCGATAAGCGGATAAAATATAGATGCAATGGGTTTGTGATGAGCAGACCGTGGGAGTGAAAGTTGTATGTGACATATGGTTTCATAGTGTCAGAGGCGGGCAACTGCCAGGCAATGAGTAGCGCCAACAACCACAATTTATTAGGAGGTAGCCGATATGGCAAAGAAAGTAACAGGATACATTAAATTACAGATTCCTGCTGGTAAAGCTACACCAGCACCACCAGTTGGTCCTGCACTTGGACAGCATGGTGTAAACATCGTTGAATTTACAAAACAGTTCAACGCAAGAACAGCAGATAAAGGTGATGTTATCATCCCTGTTGTTATCACAGTATATGCAGACAGAAGTTTTAGTTTCGTTACAAAAACTCCACCTGCAGCAGTTTTATTAAAGAAAGCAGCTAACATTAAATCAGGTTCAGCAGTTCCTAACAAAACAAAAGTTGCTAAGATTTCTAAAGCAAAATTACAGGAAATCGCTGAAATGAAAATGCCTGACTTAAATGCAGGTAGCTTAGAAGCAGCAATGAGTATGATCGCCGGTACTGCAAGAAGTATGGGTATCACAATTGAAGATTAATTAATGGAGGAACAGCATTATGAAACATGGAAAAAAATATAATGAAGCTGCCAAATTAATTGATCGTGCAGCTCAGTATGAACCAGATGAAGCAATTTCTTTAGTAAAGAAAACAGCTACAGCAAAATTTGACGAAACAGTAGAAATTCACATTAGAACAGGTTGTGACGGACGTCACGCTGAACAGCAGATCCGTGGTGCAGTTGTATTACCACACGGAACTGGTAAAACAGTTAAAGTTTTAGTATTCGCTAAAGGTACAAAATTAGACGAAGCAGAAGCAGCAGGCGCAGATTACGTAGGCGGCGAAGAATTAATTCCAAAGATTCAGAACGAAGGTTGGTTAGATTTCGACGTTGTTGTTGCTACACCTGATATGATGGGTGTTGTTGGTCGTCTTGGTAAAGTTCTCGGTCCTAAAGGTTTAATGCCAAACCCTAAGGCTGGTACAGTTACAATGGACGTAACAAAAGCTATCGCTGATATCAAAGCCGGTAAAATTGAATACAGACTTGATAAAACAAACATTATCCACTGTCCACTTGGAAAGGTTTCTTTCTCAGAAGAACAGTTACAGGATAACTACAATGCTTTAATGGACGCTATTCAGAAAGCTAAACCATCAGCATTAAAAGGCCAGTACTTAAGAAGCGTATCACTCGCTACAACAATGGGTCCTGGTGTGAAGATTAGCACAGCTAAATTATCATAATGGATATACTGAAAAACCACTCGATGAATGTCGGGTGGTTTTTGTGATAGTACTGAGGCACTGTTGAGTATCAACAGAAATATGAACGTTTGTGCCAGATGGAAAATCAGCGGTAAAGAATATGCAACTTGAAAAATACCCCTAAAAGATATAGAATGAAATAAATATATGTATTAGGTGATTGTATGAGAAAATTTGAACGTGATGAGATTAGCAATTTATTACAAACTTTATTAAAGGCAACACAGATTATGGCTACTAATAAAAATCTGCAACAAGTGAAAATACTTGCAACAGATTGTTATGATACCATTGTGTCTATTAATGAATTTATACGGGAAAAGCTGTCGCAAGAAAGATATGCTGAATATTGCAATCTTATGTCGAAGGTAATCACCTTTTATGAAAAAAGCACTATCCTTAGACAAATAAATGGTGTATATACAAGTGAGGCTAAGAACATTATTGGTCAACTAAAAACAATATCAAAAATGATATTGGAGGAGGACATTCAATATATTATTACCTTTATGCCATACAAATCAAGTATGTGGGACTCTATGGAAAGTGTGTGGGAGGCGGCTAAGCAGGATTCCAGATGTATTTGCCATATAGTGCCAATTCCTTATTATGAAAAAGATAAGAGCGGAGAGACATCTACCCTGAAATATGAAGGAAACGACTATCCGTCATATGTACCGGTAATTGATTGGCAGAAGTATGAGCTTGGAGAAATTTTTCCTGATGTAATATATATACATAACCCATATGATGAAGCTAATTATGTGACGACAGTTCCTGAGCAATTTTATTCATATAATTTAAAACCATACACAGATGCGTTAGTTTATATTCCTTATTTTGTAATGAATCCCATATATAGTAAAAATATGTTTGAGGTAAGTGCGCTCCATTATGTGGATTATATTATTGCGCAGACAGAAGAAACATTAAAAGGATATCAGCAATTCACCTCGGAGGATATTTGGGAGAAAGTACTTCCGCTTGGAAGTCCGAAAGTTGATAGACTAATTCATAATAATTTGAAAAAAGAAGATATTCGTGCAGATTGGAAAGAGAAAATAGGCAATAAAAAGGTTGTTTTATATAATACAAGTCTTTCAGCACTTTTGAAACAAAGGGGATACTATACAAAAAAATTAAGAAGTGTATTTGAATATTTTCAAACGAGAGAAGATTGTATTTTGCTGTGGAGACCGCATCCTCTAATGGAGTCGACGCTTAAATCAATGGCATCCGATTTATTGCAGGAATATATAGAGAATCGGGAATTTTTCTTGAAAGAGGAAATTGGAATTTATGATGATTCGGCAGACTTTTTAGAGGCGTTCGTGGCATCGGATTTATATTATGGTGATCCCAGTTCACTTGCCTATTTGTATGAAGTGACGGGAAAAGATGTTATTATGCAGAATTGTCAATTCCTCAGACAAAAGGATGTAACTGAAAGAAAAGCACCTATAGTACAAAGTGGTGTTGTATACCAGGATACGATTTATTTTCCGGCAAGTAATACAAATGCATTGTTGAAAATGAATGTGAAGAGCAGGAAAGTGGAATGGGTTGGGAAATTTCCATATGATGATGATAAAGCTATGATGTTCAGTCAGTGCTTTCTGTTTCAGGACACCATTATTTTTATTCCATTATTCGCAAGGGGAATTTACAGCTATGATATAATTACCGGAAAATTTGAATTGCAAATAGATAGAAGAGAAGAAAAAGCGCATTGGGCGAAGGCTGTGCGATGTGACGATGAATTGGTTTTAGTGCCGGCGTTATCGGGGAAAATATGCAAGTATTCATATGAAAAAGGAGAAATAGTAGATACTAATATTGAATTAAACGATATAAAAGGCTTGCAATTTCATAAGTTTGCACTTCCATATACGTATGCTCGTATGTTTCATGAAAGACTTTGGATTACTTGTGGATTTAAAAAGTGGCTATATGAAGTGGATTTGACTACAGAAACCATTATAAAACATCAACTAAATATATCCGGTGGAAAAGGCCTGTCTCGAGTTGTATCATTAGGGGATAAATTATGGATAGTTGTCAACCGCCCGGGTATAGTGATTAGTTATAATCCGGAAAATCAAGAAATTCGCGAATATACGACATTTACAAATGATACAGAAGAATTTAACTTGTTAGAAAATCCTATTAAAGATGTAGTTGTGGTTGGTAAATCTATATGGTTTTTACCGAATCTTGGCAACACGATTGCAATTGTTGATGAGGATGGAAGGCTTAAAAGGACGGTAGAATTATCAAAAGAAGAAAATGAAGTGAGTGCATATAGAAAACATTCGTTTACAAAGTTTTGTTTTGGATGTGAGACTTCGGAAGGTCTCTTTGTGTTGCCGGGTGGAAGTAAGCAGAGTATTTTATTGGATTATGAGGGAAATGTGAAAGAAAATATATTAACCATTGTGGAAGATGAAAGATTTTTGGAAAAACAAGCAATTAATCCAATTAATTATTTGGGAGAATTTGGCGATATATTTAGTAACCGATATTATGAGGGCTATTTCTGGAGCCTGGACGAAGGCTTGAAAAAGACATTCGCAACAACAGAATATGATGAGCAAAGGAAGATGGAATTTGTAAAGAGACTTGTTGCAAATGTAGAGGGTACTTGTGGTAAAAATATACACGATACTATTATGAGAAAATTATGAGGTGAAGAACATGAATTATGCAATTGTACTTGCGGGAGGCGTTGGAGTGAGAATGGGGAACCCTAAAACTCCAAAACAATTTATCAGGCTGTGTGGAAAACCTATTATTATTTATTCGTTACAAGGTGCAGAGGAAAATGAAAATATAGATAAAATATGTATTGTTTGTGCCCCGGAGTGGCAGGAACAAGTCAAAGAATGGTGTGATACATACGGCATTACAAAACCGATTGTGTTTGCAGAAGCAGGTAGCGATAGACAAAAATCTGTTCACAGTGGAATTAAGAAGTTGAATGCCAATGATGATGATGTAGTTATGATTATGACAGCAGTCTGTCCTTTTGTTTCGCAAAAAACGATAGATAGAAGCTTCAAATTGTTAGAGAAATATGAGGCTTGCATAACAGTGGTCAGAGCATCAGATGCAATTACCTTTAGTAATGATGGATATGTGGCTAACAATACATTGCAAAAATCTAAGATGTTTATACAGCAAGGCCCTCAAACATTTCGATATGGACTTTTGAAAAAGGGACACGAAATGTATGAAGCAGATGAAAATAGAAATGAAGTGAATGAAGATAGTGAGTTAGTGTTAAATATGGGAACTGAAGTTGCTATGGTTTTAGGCGACCGTTTTTGTATTAAAGTTACATATCCGGAGGACATTGCAATAGCAGAAGCGATAAAACCACTATTTGAGAAAAGCCAAATGGAAGGATAAAATATGCATTACATTATTGAAGAAGATATATTAAGAATGATGAAGTCTAACTCGTTGTTAGAAAAATTATATGGGAAGACTATTTTGATTACAGGGGCATCGGGATATGTACCGGCATATTTTGTCCATTTATTTATGAAGATGAATGAGTTAAATAATGCAAATATTAAAGTGTTGGCATTATGTAGAAATCAAAGCAAGGCCGATATGCGATTTGAACAGTATTATTCTAAGCCGAATTTTGCGTTGTTGTTACAGGATGTATGTATGCCGGTTGCGACTACGGAAAAAATTGATTACATCATTCATGCTGCCAGTCCGGCAGGAGTTACGGAAAGACAGAAGAATATACTGGATACCTTTAATGCAAATGTAATAGGTTGCTACAATATGTTTGAATTAGCACATAAGAATAATGTACAGGGCTTTTTGTTTGTTAGTAGTGTAGACATTTATGGAAAAGTGCCGAATGTCAAAAGACATATCGAACATATCTATGGTTCACTTGATCCGCTTAATGAAAGAGATGTATACAGTAATGGAAAGAGAGCATGCGAAAGTATATGTATGTGTGAAAGTATTCAAAATGATATACCGGTTACTATCGCTAGACCGACACAAATTATAGGACCGGGTATTGCATTGAATGATGGAAGATTGCATGCGGATTTCGTAAATCAGATGATGAGTAAAGGAGAAATTGTTCTTAAGAGTGATGGAACAGCAATACGTTCGTTTATTTATATAACGGATGCAATTTTAGGACTATTATACATATTGTTATATGGTAAAAAAGGTGAAGCATATAACGTTGCCAATGAGGAAAATGAAGCATCAGTTAAAGAATTTGCAGATGTTATGGCAAGTGAATATGAAGAGAAAAAAATAGAAGTGAAATTTGATATTACACAAAGAAAAAATCCGGAAGTGACACATGCATTATCGGTTGTGTGTGCAGATGCACAAAAATTAAGGGATTTAGGCTGGAAACCACAGATAAGCTTACAAGAAAGCGCAAAAAGATTGATTACTTATTGTAGAAATGGAGATTCATAATGGCTATAACATATTACACGCAAGAAATTGTATTTGATTTAATGAAGAAATTTGATGAAATATGTTCTAAATATGATTTGAAATATTCATTAGGCTTTCAAACCTTATATGGAGCTTATAAATTGGGTGGGTTTTTACAAAGTAGTGCATCTGCGGAAATGCTAATGCCATATGAAGATTATAAAAAATTTCTGGATATTGTGAATCAAGAAGTTAAGAAACCTTATTATGTTGAAAATTATGAAAATTGTAAATGGGCAAAACACATATATAGTTTTTTTAAGAAACGAAGTGGCGTGCGTCTCCCGGAAGAAAGAAAAGAAGATGAGAGATTCTATGACTATTGCATAAAGATAATACCGATAGTACCTGTGGCAGATACGGAAGAGGAGTATGCAAGGGTACTGAATGATTACATCCATAATATGAGTGTAGTAAATGTGACTACAACCGGTCCAATGCTTAATTCAGCAAAAACGAAAAAGTATAAAAAAGTCAATATTCCATTGTTGAAAGAGAATAAAGAGGCGGCCTTTACCAATGTGAAGAAATTAATGGAATGTAAAAATGTAAGTGCATATAAATATGGTTTGTTACCAATTGATGTTTCGGAAGAAAAAGGAAATGTTTTACCGGGTGTCAATGCATTTAATAGAAAGCAAAGCAAAGGGTGCGTTCGAGAAAATAAAACATATTCTGAATTTAGTAAAATAAAGTTTGAAGGATATGATTTTTCGGTTATCAAAGACTATGAACGATGGTTGTTAGATTTCTATGGTGATATATGTAATTCTGAGAAAGCCGAACAGACCAAGGGGAATTTATTAATTTTACGTGGATTTGAGGAATTGCGTAGAATGCAGTTGCTTCAATTGGATTTAATGCTGGAAATAAAGAGAATTTGTGAAAAGAATAATATTGCATATTATGTTTTCTTCGGTTCACTTTTGGGTGCTGTGAGACACAAAGGTTTTATTCCATGGGATTATGATGCAGATATTGTTATGCTTAAGAAAGATTATGACAGATTTTTTGAAGCAGTTAAAACGGATATGAATCATGAAAAATTTTATGTTTCGGTAAATGATGAAAAAAGTATTACAGTACATAATGTTTATGCCAGAATAGGAATTAATAATACGAATTGTGCTATTTACGAGGAAAGAATTAATGCTGCCAAGGAAGGTGTCGCGATGGATATTTTTCCATTGTTTAGTGGGGCAGATACAAGATGGGGGAATTTTTGGCAGACATGGTGGTGCAATTATGTATTTAAGCCGATGGCATGGGCCCATAATCGTGCAAAGGCGCTTCCGTTTAAAATGAAAAATCTATATTATAAACTGATAAGATTTGTGCCTTTAAAGTGGTCTTATCGTGCTTATGAACATTTTGCCAATAAGTATGAAGAAAAGAATACCAGACACTGTGCATGGTTGATTGTTAAATCAAATCCATATGATTCGATAATTTCACAAAAGAGCGCGTATGAAAATCCTATAGAAGTAGAATTTGAGGGGCATATGTTTACAGTGCCAAATAATACAGAGGGAATGTTGAAAGAGTTGTATGGAGATGGATATATGGAATATCCTGCACCATTTAAAAGAATGATTCGCCATACGTATTTCCATTTGGATACAGGTGATTTCGAGATTGATATTACATCTGGTTTGGGAGAAGAGAAATATGAATAATTTGGAAAACTTGAAAGACTACAGCAAGATGTTTGAAGAGTATAAAAGAGTTTATGATTTTTTTGAAGATGAAGAATCAAAAAAAATTTACTGTAGTTGTGTAATGTATCGGATGTTTGAAAATCCGGAGTATTTTTGGGATTCCATATGTTATATTCTGGAAAAACGTAATCGTAAAGATGTTATTTCCCAAATTAATAGCGGTAAGCTGGTATTGTTTGGCGCAGGTGTGGCAGCAAATGATATGCTTAAGATGTTTGAAAAGCGTGGAATCCGTGTAGCATATTGCGTGGATAACAACGAGAAAAAGTGGGGAATGAAAATCTGCGGATGTGATATTTGTTCACCGGAAAAATTGTTAAAGGATGAAGAAGAAACTTTTGTTATTATTACTGCATCGTGTTATAAGGTGAACTGTGAAATAAAAGAACAGTTATTAAATTATGGGTTGAGCAAAACAACTATCTTTAGCTGGTTTGATGTAATGGGTAAGATGTATATTGAACCGGATATTGTTCCAATTGTGAAGGAGGATGTGTTTGTAGATGGAGGATGTTTTGATGGCTTAACGGCCATAGATATCCAGGAGGCTACAGACGAAGGGATTAAGAAGATTTATGCTTATGAACCTGACTTGGCGAATTTGGATAAATGTAAAGAGAATTTAAAAGAATTGGATAATGTTGTTTTGATAAATGCCGGAGTGTTTAGCCGTTGTGGAGAGGTATACTTTAACTCTAATGCCGGTGAGTCTTCTGCTATAAGCGAATGCGGAACAGATAAGATATCAGTCAGCACGATTGATAAAGAATCGCCAGATGCAACATTTATTAAAATGGATATATAAGGTTCAGAATTAGAAGCCTTAAAGGGCGGGGCTGAAACCATTAGAAGAAATAAACCGAAAATGGCAATATCTATTTACCATAAGCCGGAGGATTTGTTGGAATTACCTTTGTATTTAAAGGAGTTAGTACCGGAGTATAAGTTGTACTTGCGTCATTATTCAATGGCATATATGGAATGTGTGTTATTTGCAATTGCAGAATAGGTATAGGGAGAACAAAATGGAAAATACATTAATGTTAGATGTTGAGAAAGTAAAAGAATTATGGGAAGATGAAGAGTCAAAAATTATTTTCCAATCCAATATTATGTATAGATTGTTTGGTGATGTGAGAGCATTTGAAAATTCAAATAATTATATTTTTAAACGAAGAAATGCCGGAGATTTTATTGAAAAATTAAAAAACAATGATAAATCTTTAGTATTTTTCGGCGCGGGTGTTGCCGGAGAAGTAACTTTGGAATATTTAAGAACACTAGGCATTAAAGTCTCTTATTTTGTTGATAACAATCAAAGACGTTGGGGTGATGAACTTATGGGGCTGTTAATTAAGAGCCCAGAAGAGTTTGTAGAAGATAAAAATATCGGTTATGTGTTAGTTACCCCTTCATCATCAAGATTTTGTGAGGAAATTATTGCACAGCTTATCAATTTGGGAGTGGATAGTAACAAGATATTATGCCCATATAAGATTTTTGGGAAAATGTATTGTGATGAGGAAATTCTGAGTATAACTGATGAAGATGTAATGGTAGATGGTGGATGCTATGATGGGACAAGTTGTATAGATGTAGATTCCTTAATTGAAAACGGAATTAAAAAAATCTATGCTTTTGAACCGGATGAAAAGCATTATCATAAATGTGAGAAATTTCTTAAAAATAATGAACGTGCTATTTTGATAAGAAAAGGATTATTTGATGAAGATGGAACAATAAGTTTTATGAGTCAGGATGGCGAGGGCTCACTCATATGCGAAGATGGTGAAGAAAAAATAGATATCTGTAAAATTGATACAGAAGCCGGTGAAGCAACTTTTATTAAAATGGATATAGAGGGAGCCGAGTTGAAGGCGCTAATGGGGGCTAAGGAAACTATAGTGCAAAACAAACCTAAATTAGCAATTTCTATTTATCATAAGCCGGAAGATATTTTACAGATTCCGATGTATTTAAAGGCCTTGGTTCCTGAGTATAAATTTTATTTGAGACAATATACGATGTCGTATTTAGAATGTGTTTTATATGCTACAGTTTAGTGGGGTGAAAAGATATGTCAATGTTTTCGACAATCAGTGGAAAATTAAAAAAATTTGTTGCACAAGGACATAAAAAGTTCGCAATATATCCATATGGTGAAATTGGGATAATGGTACACGATGTGTTAAGTAAGCAGTTTGGAATTGATGATATCATTCTTATTGATAACGGATTATCCAAATATAATCCTAAAATCATAGGAGTGGATGAATTAGAGGGAAAGGATTATTCGGAGTATATCTTTTTTGTGACATATCGATATGGAATTTATTATGATGAAATAAGAAATTCCTTGAAGAAATATGTTGCATCATCTCAAATAGTGGATTTGTTCCCAAATAGAGTCAAAGCAGGGAAATATAGTAGTGGACCAATGCTATTATCGGATAATGTGGAGAAGATTGGTGCGTTCTGTAATTTTGCAGCGGGAACTTGTGCAGTTAAAAATCATGCGATGGACTATATTTCAACACATGGATTTATATACACGGCGCAAGCAAATTATGAAGATGCGGATGGCAGTATGTGGTATTTCAAAGGAGTACAACCGCATGGGATTCCAACGAAAAATGATAAGGTTGTAATAGGTAATGATGTGTGGCTTGCCAGAAATGTAATTATTACCAATGGTGCGAAGATTGGTAACGGAGTTATAGCGGCAGCAGGTGCGGTTATTACAAAAGATGTTCCGGATTATGCAATTGTTGCAGGTGTGCCGGCAAGAATCATTCGTTATCGATATACGCCGGAACAAATAGAAGCATTAAATCGGATTCAGTGGTGGAATTGGTCTGATGATGAAATAAGAGAGCGATATGATGATTTCTATTTGCCGATAGAAGACTTTATTAGGAAGTATGACGTTGTGTAAATAAGGGTTTTAGAAAGAGGTTTTGAGTGTAAAATCAAGACCTCTTTTATATATGATGTCAGCAGTTTGTTACACGATTAGAAATGTGTCTTGTATGTGTTAGTAATTTTATTCTAAAAGACGACTTGACATATATTCAATTCATACCCACAATAAATTTATGCGATGCATAATAGGCGGTATTGATGTGAAAGATGAATTAAGAAAATTACGCGAAAGTACAGGAATGAATCGAAAAGAATTTTGTGAGTATTTTGAAATACCTTATATGACAGAAACAGATTGGGAATTGGGACATCGTCGCGTTCCTGCGTATTTGCTACGACTGATGGCATATAAAATTGAAATGGAAAAATTGGCGATTGTTGATGATGAGAATAACAAAGGTATAGTAAATTGATTTGAAATATATCGAAAGACGAGGGAGTGGTAATATGTTCCCACTAATAGACAAGCAGAAAACGGGAATGAATCTTCGTAGAATTATGGATAAGCAGGGCATTACGGCAAAAAATGTACAAGAGTATCTTGGACTGGGGTGTGTTCAGAGTATCTATCGCTGGTTTAATGGACAGAGTATGCCAACTATAGATAATTTGTATGCATTAAGTGAGTTGTTGAGTGTTCCAATTGATAAGCTCGTATGTGGCAGCAGAAAGTGCAGTGTGTCTGAGGCCTCTTTGGAGGAATATGGTGTACAGGAGAGGCGGATGTATATATATTACTGTAAATTGAATAATCCACAAGTAGCATAAATTTTGAATTACAAGTTCAATGACAAATAGAAAATCCTTCTTTAAGATTGTATGTAGAAAGTATAGTTTAAGGAAGGATTTCTGTATGAAAAATCAAGAAAGAAATGCCCGGAGAAAAAAGAATTTTAAATTTGGTAAAATAAATAATATAAAACGTAAAAATCTGGAAACAGAGTATTACGTGAAGATGCAGGAGTTGTTTTTGGTAGAAAATATGAATGATGGTTTTCACAAGTATGACCTGGGCAAAGAAGAGGACAGTTATATTAGATATGTAACAGATGAGGAATTACGACAAATAATCAAACTTGCGATTGATATGCTTGAAGAGATGAAAGTAATCAATAATAGTGGAGTGAACAGGACTGCATTTGACAAAATACTCAATGAAGAGAAAGCCAAAGAGGAAAATAAATATTTGCAAACATTATTTATTTGGGAAAGTATGGAAACAGACAAGATGAAAATAATCATTAAAGAGATTGATAAAGTAGCACGTGTGGGTGGAGCATGGGCATTGATAGTTGGAAATCCGGGTTTGAGAGCTATTGCATATGGAGTATATGATAAGTTGGTTGATGACTTTAACAATGAAGAGTGGTATTGGCTCTGTGGATTTTATCTGACTCAGGCAATTATGAGAATGTATGGTAATGAAAAATGAGAATGCACGAAAAAATGAACTGATTTGGCAAACTTGAAAGAGAGAAAGCATTAACATAACAGATGAGAAGTGTGTTGATTTTTGAGAGTGGATAAATTATAATTACTGTATGGATTTCATCCTTTATCGGGAAGGACAAGTCTATGAATCATTCAAATATCACAAATACCTGCAAGGAAGAACGAAATGGTCTGCAGGGTCTTAATCTTATTAATGCATTTTTATTCAGAGCTTCAACTGAAAATTCAGAACATGCAAAATTTATTGCAAAACTTATTATTGAAAGAGCTACCGGACGAAAAGTAGAACAAATATCAGTTATGTCAGAAAAGGTCTTAACGGGAATTGATTTGGGGAGTCATGGAATCTGCATGGATTTATATGTGGAGGAATATGAAAGCGAAAGACGTGCCAGAGTATATGATATTGAGCCAAATAATTACGGGGCAGATGAATTGCCGATGAGAAGTCGGTACAGCCAGGCACTCACAGATGTCAAACTTTTGGAAGCGGGAGAAAGTTATCGAAAATTACCAAATTACATATCGATATGGATACTACCATACGATCCGTTTGGACAAAACAGGATGTTATACACAATAAAGAATTTTGTAGCGGAAGATACACAAATCGTGTATAATGATGGTGCAGTGAAGTTGTTTTTGTATACGGGCGGAGAAATTGGAGGCAATGATAAATTGAAGGATATGCTCCGGTATTTTTCAGAGTCTGATAAGGAAAATGCCGTGGATCCGGAACTTTTAAGACTTCATGGTATTGTACAACAGGCCAGAGACAATCGGAAAGTGGGGGAACAGTATATGACATTACAGGACTATTTGGATTGTGAAATTAAGCGAGGTGTCGAGGAAGGTGTTGCAAGAGAGTTAGCAGAAGCACTGGTAGCGTCATTACGCGAATTGAATATTCCTGAAGAAAAAATATTGGAGCAATTGATACACAAATGTAATCTCACAGAAGAAAAAGCGAAATCATATCTGAACTAACAGGTTCAAACTAAAGTAACTACAAATCTGATTATATGATGAAGGATGAAAACCTAAACAATCTAAAAATATTAAAACTTTTTCTTGACACCCGCACTTCTTCGTGCTATTCTATCAGAGGTCGTAATCGGCCAGCCGAAGACAGTAGGTGCCAAAGGATATTTTTGAAAGAGTATCCTCGGCGTAAGTGAATCGCCTACCGAGGAGAAGAGTTTAAACTATGAATTTGAATCTCCCTGTCTTTTTGGCAGGGAGTTTTTTAGTATACTCCCCTTATCGGCGTAAAATCTATAAGGAGGTAAAAAGGAAAAATGGCAAAAGTTGAATTAAAACAACCTGTCGTTGCTGAAATTTCAGAAAACATCAAAGGCGCACAGTCAGTTGTTCTTGTTGACTACCGTGGATTAACAGTAGAACAGGACACAAGACTTCGTAAAGAACTTCGTGAAGCTGGCGTTGTTTACAAAGTTTACAAAAATACAATGATGAACTTTGCATTCAAAGGAACAGAATTCGAAGCATTGGCTCCATATCTTGAAGGACCAAGCGCAGTAGCTATCTCTACAACAGATGCTACAGCACCTGCAAGAATTATTTGCAAATTTGCAAAAGAAGCTAAAGCCCTTGAAGTTAAAGGTGGTGTGGTTGAAGGTACTGCATATGATGCAAAAGGTATCTCAGCAATCGCAGAAATCCCATCAAGAGAAGAATTACTTTCAAAATTATTGGGAAGTATTCAGTCTCCAATTACAAACTTCGCTCGTGTTATGAAGCAGTTAGCAGAAAAAGGTGGCGCAGCAGAATGCGAAGCACCTGCGGCTGAAACAGTAGCGGAAGAAGAAGCCTCTGAAGCACCTGCTACAGAAGCAGAAGCTCCGACAGCTGAATAATGAAACAAAAAACAATTTACAAATATTATTATTAAATGGAGGAAATTAATAATGGCAAAATTATCTACAGCAGAAATTATTGATGCTATCAAAGAATTATCAGTATTAGAATTAAACGATTTAGTAAAAGCTTGTGAAGAAGAATTCGGCGTATCTGCAGCAGCAGGCGTTGTAGTTGCAGCTGCAGGTGCTGGCGCAGCTGAAGCAGCTGAAGAAAAAGACTCATTCGACGTTGAATTAACAGAAGTAGGTTCTGAAAAAGTTAAAGTTATCAAAGTTGTTCGTGAAGTAACAGGCCTTGGCTTAAAAGAAGCTAAAGACTTAGTTGACGGAGCTCCTAAGATGGTTAAAGAAGGCGCATCTAAAGATGAAGCTGAAGCAATCAAGAAGAGCTTAGAAGAAGTAGGCGCAAAAGTTACATTAAAATAATCGCGACCTAACGGATTACAAGGAAATTAGAAAACACAGGCATGTGTATGCACACTAGCCTGTGTTTTTTGATTTCTTTGAGCGCGTAGCGCGTGCGGACTAGCTATGCTAGGACGCTAGCCGTTTTATGTTCTTTGGATGTGCGGCGCGTGCCGGCCAACGATGTGGGACGGCTATCCGCTGGAAATATGAATAAAACTATACAGGAAATTTTTACAAATTTTAGTTGACTCGGAAAAAAGTTTGTAGTATTATGTAATTTGCATTATTGTGGTGCGGTATGCATATTTATGCCCAAAATACCGATATAATAGGCCAAAAATCATAAAGAACGGGGTGAAATGTCAATGGAAAAGAGCAGAATACGTCCTATTGCCTCAGGCAAGAATATACGTATGAGTTATTCACGACAGAAAGAAGTTTTGGAGATGCCAAACCTGATTGAGGTCCAGAAGGATTCTTATCAGTGGTTTTTAAAAGAAGGTTTAAAGGAAGTCTTTGATGATATATCTCCTATCGAGGATTATGCAGGACAGCTTAGTTTGGAATTTGTTGATTTCTGCTTATGTGAAGACGAAGTAAAATATTCTATTGAAAAATGTAAGGAAAGAGATGCAACATATGCAGCTCCTTTGAAGGTTAGAGTCCGACTGATTAACAAAGAAAAAGAAGAAATCAGTGAACACGAAATCTTTATGGGCGATTTGCCTTTGATGACAGAAACAGGTACTTTCGTAATTAACGGTGCAGAACGTGTTATCGTTTCACAGCTTGTACGTTCACCGGGTATCTATTACGGAATTGCACACGACAAAATTGGTGAAGCTTTGTATTCTGCTACAGTTATTCCTAACCGTGGTGCATGGTTGGAATATGAAACAGACTCACAGGGCGTATTTTACGTGCGTGTAGACAGAAACAGAAAAGTTCCTATTACTGTTTTAATCAGAGCATTAGGTATCAGTACAAATGAAGAAATCATTGAGCTTTTTGGCGATGAACCAAAGCTTATGAACAGTTTCGCAAAAGACGTTTCTACGAATTATCAGGAAGGTCTTTTAGAGTTGTACAAAAAAATCCGTCCGGGTGAACCTTTAAGCGTGGAAAGCGCAGAAACTTTAATCACTCAAATGTTCTTTGACCCTAGAAGATATGATTTGGCGAAAGTCGGAAGATATAAATTTAACAAGAAATTGGCCCTTAAAAACCGTATCAGACATCAGATTTTAGCAGAAGATGTTATCGATATGATGGGTGAAAAAATTGCTGCGGCAGGAGACAAAGTGACAGCTGAACTGGCTGATAAAATCCAGAATGCGGCAGTACCATATGTATATATTCAGACAGAATCAAGAAATGTAAAAGTTCTTTCTAATATGATGGTAGATTTGACTAATTTTGTAGACTGCGATCCAAAAGAATTCGGTATTTCAGAATTAGTTTATTATCCTGTACTTGCTCAGCTTTTGGAAGAATTCGGTGATGATCCTGAGGCTCTTGGCGAAGCATTACAGAAAAATGTATATGAATTAGTGCCAAAACACATTACCAAGGAAGATATTTTAGCTTCTATTAACTATAATATGCATTTAGAATATGGTATTGGTAACGATGATGATATCGACCACTTAGGCAACAGACGTATCCGTGCCGTAGGTGAGTTGTTACAGAACCAGTACAGAATTGGTTTATCAAGACTTGAAAGAGTTGTTCGTGAAAGAATGACTACACATGATGCAGAAGAAGTGACACCACAGGTGCTTATCAATATTAAACCTGTTCAGGCCGCTGTAAAAGAATTCTTTGGTTCTTCACAGTTGTCACAGTTTATGGATCAGAACAACCCTCTTGGTGAATTGACACACAAGAGACGTTTATCAGCATTAGGTCCTGGTGGTCTTTCGAGAGACCGTGCAGGCTTCGAAGTTCGAGACGTTCACTATTCTCACTACGGAAGAATGTGTCCTATCGAAA
>ERZ1032130.119-NODE-119-length-23493-cov-4.803823_pt1 | contig 23493 bp, 16 predicted proteins | sample MGYA00517879_ERZ1032130 | MGnify/ENA primary metagenome ERZ1032130 (study PRJEB33719, sample SAMN04262597) | wastewater metagenome | biome: rural village; feature: animal feces; material: feces | host: Bos taurus | place: El Salvador | collected 2012-01-31 ...
ACTCTTTCTCAAATCGGATAGTTAATAACCTGTCCAACTTTTTGGGGTCACTTCATTACGACACAGCCTCTTAATCTACATACTATATCTCTTTCGTTTTGTTTGAACATGGTGTGATGCTGTCAGAGCTTGCCGGCTGCTTTCTGGCAGGTGAGATAGGCGAGGTAGAGCTGGCAGCGCGAACTGATCCGGGTCTCGTAGGCTTGCTGCCACAGCGTCTGTGCCTCAAGGTTGTCGCTCAGGGTCTCGAGTCCCACGCGATACTGGCTGTCGCTCAAGCGGCGGTTTTCGTCGGCTTGGGCAAGCGAACGGTCGGCAATGTCACACTCCATGCGGGCTTCATCGAGGTTGTTGAGAGCCTGGGCAAGCTCAAGCATCATCATCTCATTGAGGTTCTGCTGCTCAAGTTGCGACTGCTGCAAGGCGGCACGCGCCGAACGCACCTTGTTGCTGCGCTCGCCGAAGTGGAACAGTGGCACATGCACATTGAGCAGCACCGAGAATCCGCCATTGTCGAAGAGATAGTTGTCGCGCACCTTCACGCCGTGAGTGTAGGCATAGCCTGCTTGCACGCCCACTTTAGGCAGCATTTCGCTGCGGTTGAGTTTCACCTGCTGCTCGGCGATAGCCACTTTCTTCTCCAAGATGGCATATTCAGGCCTGGCAGTGATGTCGAGCATCGGCTCACGCTCCACCGCAGCCACAAGAGCCGGAAGCGAGTCGGCAACGGCAATATCGTCGGTGAGCGGGCGCCCGATGCAGTGGCACAGATTCATTCGCGCCAGACGAATGGCGTTCTCAGCCTTGCGAAGCTGCAGCTCGCTCTCATTAAGCTTCACCTGCACCTTCAGCACATCGTTCTGAGGCTTCAACCCGTGGCGATAGGCACTCTCCACATTGCGCAGCAGCTCGGCAAGCAAGGCATTATATTTCTCAGCCACCTTGCGCATTTCGGTGGCACGCACCAGCAGCACATAAGCATTCTCGGTGTTGAGAATCACATCGCTGGCGGTGAGACGCTCGTTTTCAATGCTCATCTGCTCGGTAAGGCCCGCAATGCGGTTGGCAGCAATGATTTTCCCACCCTGATAGATGGGCTGCTTCACCTGCACGCCTGCCGAATACACAAAGCCAATCTTATAGTCGAAGTCCATACCTGGGAAAAGCGCATAGCGGCCGTCGAACTGCGGCACGCCATCAGCCCCGAGAGAGAATGTGGGCAAGTTTCCGCCCGGCACCGACAGTTTGCCATCGGCAGTGTGATAGAGAGCGTTGCCCGAGGCACTGAAGTCGGGCAGATAGAGAGCCTTGTAGCTCTTGCGCATATATCGAGCCGATGCCGTCTGCATCTTTGCAGCAGCAACCTCCTTGTTGTGCTGCAGGGCAAGTGAGCGGCACTGCTCCATGGTGAGCACTTCCTGCGACATGGCACACAGCACCGCCACGCACATTGCAGCCACAGTGCCAATTCGCTTCAAGTCAATATTCATTGTGTACATCTTCATTTCGTAGCTTTAAGTTTGAAAAACAGTGCATAGAGCACCGGAATAAACACCAGTATCATCACCGAACCCACAAGCAGTCCGCCCATGATTGCAGCAGCCATAGAGCCAAACATGGCATCGGGCAGCAGCGGAATCATACCGAGAATGGTGGTGAGCGACGCCATCATCACAGGGCGCAGACGGCTTTTTGAGCTGGCAATCAGAGCCTCGGTAGGCTCTATACCCTGTGAGATTTCGAGCGAAATCTCGTCCATCAGCACAATGCCGTTTTTCACTATCATTCCCACAAGGCCCAGCGTGCCCACTATCGCCACAAAATCGAACGTCTTGCCCGTGATGAGCATCGATAGCATCACACCGATAATCACAGTGGGTATGCTGCACAGGATTATTGCCGGCTTGCGGTAGTCCTTGAATAGAAGCAGCAAAATGGTAATCATGAGGATCACTGCAAGCGGCAGATTCATAAACAGATACTTCATCGAGCGGCTGCTTGCCTCGCGCTCGCCTTGCCACACAAGCGAATAGCCGTGTGGAAGCTCTATCGACTCAATCGGCCCGGCTATCTGCTGGCGCACACCTTCGGTTTCAAGTCCCAGGCGTGGCGACGACTGCACACGCTGTGCACGCTGGCAGTTGTGGCGCACCACCACAGGGTCTTCCCAGGCAATGTCGATGCCGCGGCTAAGCTGCTTCAGCGGAGTGGAGCCTATCAAGCCGTCGATAATCTCATCTTTGGTGATTGTACCCGCTTTGAGGCGCAGCAGCGTCTCGCGGTTCATTATCATGTTGAGCGATGGCATCTGTGAGAACACCTGCACATTTTCAAGGTTCTCCACCGGCTTATCCTCTGAAGCAAGGCTCTTGAGATAGATGGTATTGCAGTCGATTCCCTCATAGAATTTGCCCACAGGCACTCCGCCGGCTGCCGTGAGCAGCGACATACTCACATCGTTGCGGCTGAGCCCGGTCATGCGGGCAGCAGCCTGGTCGTAATCCACCTTCAGCACAGGCACCTCAGGCTCCCAGTCGGTTGTGATTTGGGTTACATCGGGGCACTGCTCCATTATTCGGCGTGCCGAGTCGGCAAGCTGGTGGAGCACAGCCGGGTCGGGACCGCAGAACACAGCCTCAATGGGGTATTTCTTGAACATCAGATTATATTTCTTCAGCTTCACATAGGCATCGGGATAGTGCGTCTCCACATATTGCTGAATCTCGCCAATATGCTCATTGAGCGTGCCGGGCGAGGTGAAGTCGATAATCAACTCTCCGTAGGCAAGCGACGGATTGGCAATGCTGCGCACCAGATTGTATCGCCCCGGTGTGCCGCCAATCGAGGTGGTCACGTGGGTCACATCTTCGTAGGTGCGCATCAGGTAGGCGCGGATGCTGTCGAGGTCGGCAGTCACGCGGGTGGAATTGGTGCCTTCGGGCAACTTATATTCCATATAGAGCTGGTCGTAGGTCATATCGGGGAAGAAGCCGTGCTTCACAAATTTATATGCCACCCCCGAGAGCGCAAGCAGCGCCACTATCACACACACCACCGAGATGCGGTGGCGCAGACCGAAGCGCAGCACGTCTTCGAGGCGATGGTAGAACGGCGAGTCGAAGACGTCTTTATCAGCTTCGCCACCGGCGGCTGCCTGTTCGCCATTCTTCGGGAATTTCAGGTAGCGGTTGCCCATGAGCGGCACATGCACGAGCGCAAGCACCCAGCTGAGCAAGAGTGACACGGCGAGTACTATGAAGAGGTCGCGCACATACACTCCGGCGGTGTCGGGCGAGAGGAAAATGGGGAAGAATGCCAGAATGGCAATCAGTGTGGCGCCAAGCAGAGGCATTGCCGTCTGCCGTCCTATGGCAGTGAGGGCTTCCATACGCGGTTTTCCGCTACGTATGTCCACGAGTATTCCGTCGATTATCACTATGGCATTATCCACGAGCATTCCCATCGCCAGGATAAGGGCACCGAGCGACACACGCTGCATAGTTCCGTCGAGCCCGGCAAGGAAAGTGAGCGAGCCGAGCACTATCAGCACCAGACTGATGCCGATGATGATGCCGCTGCGAATACCCATGAATATCATGAGCACCACTATCACTATGGCTACCGACTCAATGAGGTTGAGCACGAATGTGCCGAGTGATGCTCCCACACGCTCAGGCTGGAAAAACACCTTGTGGCACTCTACGCCCGTCGGGAATCGGGTGTCGCGCAGGTGGTCGATACACTTCTCCACGCTGTCGCCCACCTTGAGTATGTCGGTGCCCGACGAAGCGGCAATGAGTATGCCCAGAGCCTTCTCGCCATCGTAGAAAAGTTCGTTGCGCACAGGAGTCTCATAGCCCTCCTCCACCCGTGCAATGTCGCAAAGGCGCAGGCGGTCGTCGTCGTGTCCTTGTATTATCATTTGAGAAATCTGCTCCACGCTGGTAAATTTGTCGCCCACGGTCACGCGGATGCGGTTGTCGCCGTTGTCGAAGTAGCCTGAATAGTTGGTGCCAATCTGTCCGCTGAGCGTGGCAAGCACCTCAATGGGTTTCACGCCAAGGTTAGCCATCTTGTCCTGTAGCAGTGTGATATTGATGCACTCCGGGCGAGTGCCGTATATGTCGGTGCGCTCCACACCGTCGAGGGCATTCACCTCACGCTTCACCAGCTCGGCATACTTGTTCATCTCGCGGTCGCTGAGTCCGTCGGAAGTGAGCGCATAGAAAATGCCATACACATTCCCGAAGTCGTCCTTCACCATCGGCACCGATGCACCGCTTGGCAGCGACGGCTGCACATTGTTCACCTTGCGACGGAGCATATCCCAGTGCTGCTCCACATCGTCATCGCTCACAGTGCTTTTCAGCTCCACCTGAATGATTGAGAGATCGTTGTAGCTCCAGCTGTCGATAGCATCTATGTCGCTCATGGTGCGAATGCTCTTTTCAAGCGGGTCGGTCACCTCAAGTTCCACCTGGTGTGCCGACGCACCGGGATAGGTGGTGACAATCATTGCCAGCTTCACCTTAATCTCAGGGTCTTCGAGCTTGCTCATGGTGTAGCACGAGTAGATGCCGCCCACCACGAGTATGGCAATGAGGAAGTTTATCAGCTTCTTGTTGCCAAATGCCCATTTGCCAAAGTCAATCATAACAATCCTCCCACATTGGTTTTAGTGAATTCATTCTCAATGGTTATCTCATCGCCATCGTGCAGCGAACGTGTACCCGATGCCACCACTATGTCGCCCACATTGAGTGCCGACGATGCCACTATGCTGCTTTCGTTCGACAGCAGTTGCACGAGCTTCACCTCGCGACGCGAAATCGTGCCGCGCTTGGCATCGACCACATACACCCATTCGCGCCCGTCGGCTTTCAGCACCGCGCCACTGGGCACCACAAGACTCACCATCTTGTCGTCGCCACCACCCACGGCGGCAGTCACCATGGTGCTCATTCCGGGCACCGGCATCACCGACCCTGCAGGTGCAGCAATGCGCAGACGCATGGCATAGAGCTGGTTGGCATTGGCTTGCGGAGCCACATGCTTCACCGTGAGCGGATATTTCACGCCCGGCATGATGTCGAAAGTGCAAGAGTATTGGGCGAGGCGGTCGCGGCGCATATAGTCGCTCGCCGGGAGGAAAATCTCCACTTCGGGCTGTCCGCCTCCTATCATCATCAGTATAGGCATACCTGCCGACACCGTCTCGTGGTCGTTGAAGAGTTTGCTCTGCACCTTCCCGGCAAAGGGAGCATAAATCTTGGTGTAACCAAGCTGCTCGCGGTGAGCCTGGAGCTTGGCGGTTATCTGCTTCAGCCCATACACTGCCTTGTCGTAGTCGTTGGGCGTGGTTCCGTTGTCGTTGTAGAGGGCTATCACGCGCTCAGCCTGAGCCTTCACCTGGGCATACTCTGCCTCGGTGGCATCGAGCTGAATGCGATAGTCGGTGTCGTCGAGCTCGGCAAGCAGCTGCCCCTTGTGCACCACCGACCCTTCATCTACATATATTTTCTTGATTCGCCCTGCCACCTTAAACGACAGGTTGGCATCTTCGGCAGCTTTCACCTTACCGGGAAACTGTAGCACGGTGTTGGCTTCGCTGAGCCTTACGGTATCGATTTTCACCGGCTTTGCCGATTTATTTCCGGTCGAGGCATTGCCACCCGAGCAAGATGCCATCACCGCCACAGTCACTGCATAAATAATAGATTGTAACTTCATAGAACTCAAGGAATATACTATTTTTTATAATCGCGTTTTCAAGTAGGCAAAATTACTGTTTTTACCCACTGCGCAAAAGGTCAATTTTGCACATATTATGTTCTATTTTGGAATATGCCCGCCCGCAGCTTTTCTTCTGCCATAAAAAACCCGTCGGCATAAGGGTGTATTCTCACAAATTTTCAGTAATTTTGCATTACTACTTATAACTACAAAACCCTTCTTGACATAATGAAGATTGCCGTTTATTGCTCGTCGAGGCAAGATTTACCCGACGAATACACCTCGGTAGCCCATGCAGTGGGTCGATGGATTGGAGAGGGCGGTCACTCGCTTGTGTATGGCGGCGTGAATGCCGGAATGATGCACACCGTGGCTCAAGCTGCCCACGATGCCGGCGCACACATCACCGGCATTGTACCCGCGTGCTTTGCCTATCGCGCCGACACACTTGTAGATGAGCTGCTTGAATGTAACAATCTTAGCGACCGAAAGGCGATGATGATCGACCGCGCCGACGTGTTTGTGGTGCTTCCCGGCGGACTTGGCACTATCGACGAGTGGCTGAGTACGCTCTCGCAGCTCGTGGTCAATAGCGACGCACGCCGCAAAATCGTTGTGGCTAATATCGGCGGACTTTTCGACAGCCTCGTGAGCCAGATTGCAATGCTTGCCGCATCGCCTCTTGCCCGGAGCGAAATGCTGCAAATGTCGCTCATCGCCACCTCAGAGACCGAAACCATCACCCTTCTCAACTGGTGTGCCAACGCTGAATAACCACCTTTCACCCACCCCCAACTCTTATTCCACCAAAAAACATATACTCTATTATGATAACAGGAAAGATCTACACCGCCACAGGCGACCGCGGTACCACTTCGCTCGTAGGCGGAAAGCGCGTGAAGAAAAATTGCACCCGTATCGAGGCTTACGGTACGGTAGATGAACTTAATTCGTTTCTCGGACAGCTCGCCGTGGAGATGACCGAGGCTTATCCCGAGCTGACCTCGTACATTCGCACCGTGCAGTCGAAAATGTTCAATATCGGCGGATACCTTGCCACCGACTTCTCCCCCGCCGACCCCGCATCTGCCACCGCAAGTGCCGACAAGGCTGCCCCCTGCCGCGGTCTCTCGGCTGCCGACGTGGAGCGCATTGAGGCTCTTATCGACGAGCTGACTGCCCAACTGCCGCCTCTGCGATGCTTCGTGCTGCCGGGCAGCGGTAGCCTATCGGCTCTTGCCCACGTGTGCCGCGCCGTGTCGCGCCGCTGCGAGCGCCGTGTGCTCGACCTCGCCGATGAGGCTCCCATCGACCCCACGCTGCTCATATTCATCAATCGCCTTAGCGACTTCCTTTTCACTCTTGCCCGATACTTCGACCACCGCGAAGGTCTTCCCGAGGTCCCCTGGGACCCAAACGCATGATTTTAGCAGGCTTCACCGCTCATATCGCGGCAATGCTATCCTTTTTCGCCTCCATAGTAGATTTTTTTTGCTTGGATTTGGTGGAATTTCGGGAATAAACGCTAACTTTGTAATGATGCATTGGGCTTCAACGGCAACTGCAATCAAGATTCAGTATTTTCCCGCTTCTGAGTGGCGGAAACCGTGGCCGGAGTGGTCCTGACAGGCAGCAATTTTTAGAAAACAATCACCCCCATATGCGGGGTCGCAAACGACATACTTTTGATTATGGCAAAAAGTAGAAATACGAAGTCGCCGCAATCGGCGAAGAAGGAACTGGAATCGCAGGTTATTAACTTTTTCAATAGGGAAAACCACATTCCCTACAACTACAAGCAGGTATCGGCTGCTCTTGGTGCCGACACGCCCAAGCAACGCTCGGCTGTGGTGGAAATCCTTGAAGAACTCACCCTTGAGGGATTCCTCGTTGAAACCACACCAGGCAAATTCAAGGCTACTATGCGAAACACCGTCGCCGACGGCACTTTTGTGCGCCGCAGCAATGGAAAGAACAGTGTGGAACTCACCGACGACGACGGTGAAGTGAAATCAATTTTCGTTGCCGAGCGCAACTCTATGCACGCTCTCAATGGCGACAAGGTGCGTGTGCACATCTGCGCAAGACGCCGCGGATGCGAGCCCGAAGCCGAAGTGATTGAAGTGCTCGAAAAGAAGGACCAAGTGTTCATAGGCACGCTTCAGGTGGAGAAATACTACGCCAATTTGCTCACCGACAGCAAATTCCTCGCCACCGACATATTTATCCCCAAAAACAAGCTCAAGGGCGGACTCAGCGGCGACAAGGCCATAGTGCGAATAGTGGAGTGGCCCGACAATGCCAATAGCCCCGTGGGCGAGGTGATTGATGTGCTGGGTACTGCCGGCGACAACAATGCCGAAATCCACGCTATCCTTGCGGAGTATGGGCTGCCCTACCGCTACCCCGAGGCTGTGACAAAGGCTGCCGACCGCATTCCCGACGACATCACTCCCGAAGAAATCGCCAAGCGTCGCGACTTCCGAAACGCTATCACATTCACCATCGACCCTAAGGACGCAAAGGACTTCGACGATGCCCTCTCGATTGAAAAGCTGCCCAACGGTAACTGGCAGGTGGGCATACACATTGCCGACGTCACTCACTATGTGAAGCCGGGCACCATCATCGACAAAGAAGCCGAGAAACGTGCAACATCGGTCTATCTCGTTGACCGAACCGTGCCCATGCTCCCCGAGCGCCTGTGCAACGGCGTGTGCTCGCTACGCCCCAATGAGGAAAAACTCGCTTTCTCGTGCATCGTGGAGATGGACAACAATGCCCGCGTGCTTAATACCGACATCTGCCGCACAGTCATCAAGAGCAACCGCCGATTCACCTACGAGGAGGCACAGGAAATTATCGAGACCGGACAGGGCGAATACTCCGACCAGGTGCTCACCCTCGACCGTCTTGCCAAGATTATGCGCAAGTCGCGCTTTGAGAATGGCTCGGTGGAATTCGACCGCTGCGAGGTGCGCTTCGACATCGACGAGAGCGGACGCCCAATCAGCGTCTATTTCAAGGAATCGAAAGATGCCAACAAGCTCGTGGAGGAATTTATGCTCCTTGCAAACCGCAAGGTGGCTGAGCGCATAGGCATTCCGCCGAAAGGCAAAAAGCCTAAAGCATTCGTATATCGCATTCACGATATGCCCAACGTAGATAAGATGGACAACCTCCAGGCTCTGGTGCGCAACTTCGGCTACAAGCTCAAAACCAAAGGCACTGCCGGCGACGTAAACAAGTCGCTCAACCGCATGCTACACGACATCAAGGGCAAGGCTGAAGAGAACCTGCTCTCCACGCTTGCCGTGCGTGCCATGGCTAAAGCCATCTACTCTACCGTCAATATCGGGCACTACGGCCTTGCATTCGACTACTACACCCACTTCACCTCGCCTATACGTCGCTATCCCGACATGATGGTGCACCGCCTGCTCGAGAAATACCTCTCGGGTGGCCGCACAGTGAATCAAGCAAAACTCGAGGAGGAGTGCAAGCACTCAAGCGACATGGAACAGCTTGCCGCCAGTGCCGAGCGTGCCTCTATCAAGTATAAGCAAGTGGAGTTCCTTGGCGAGAGGCTCGGACAAGTGTATGAAGGCACCATCTCGGGCGTGACCGAGTGGGGACTCTATGTGGAAATCAACGAGAACAAGTGTGAAGGACTCGTGCCTATCCGCGACCTTGAGGACGACTACTATGAGTTCGACGAGAAGAACTACTGCCTCATAGGCCGTCGCCGAAACCGCCGCTATCAGCTTGGCGACAGTGTAACCATTCAGATTGCACGTGCCGACCTGGTGAAGAAGCAGCTCGATTTCGCTCTCGTCGATGAGGCTCACCCTGCCGGCACTCACCGCATCGACAAGGCGCCTATCACCATTTCACGGTCCCGCTTGGCACAGATTCAGGAGAAAGCTCCCGGTGCTTCCCGAGGCAAGAAGCGCAGTGCAAGCCAAAAGGGCAAATCGAAAGCCAAAGGTAAGAGCAAGGGTAAGGAGAAGGGCAAACCGGGCAAGAAGCGATAGCCTTTTGTGCCACAATATGCAACAAATTAGGCTGAAATATGGATTTTTTTCTTTAATTGGTTGTATATGCGGCGAAAAAAGGGTAATTTTGTGTGCAAAATCATGAAACTATCATAATAATCAAATAATTAATTAACTAAATTCAGAACTACTATGTGGTTAACAAACTCTTCTGTAGGAAGAAAGGTTGTGATGTCGGTAACCGGACTCGCCCTTATCCTATTCTTAACGTTCCACGTGCTGATGAATGCTGTCGCAATCTTTAGCCCCGAGGCTTACAACAAGGTTTGCGGTATTCTTGGAGCTAACTGGTATGCTATCGCTGCCACTCTTGGCCTTGCAGCACTATTCGTAATTCACATCATCTACGCATTCTGGCTTACTATCCAGAACAAGAAGGCTCGCGGTAACAACCCTTACCACGTAACCGCTCGCCCCAAGTCGGTAGAGTGGGCTTCGCAGAACATGCTCGCCCTCGGTGTGGTGATTGCCTGCTTCACAGTGCTTCACCTCTATCAGTTCTGGGGCCGCATGATGCTTGCCGAGATTCTTCCCTGCTGCGCCAATGAGGTGTCGCCTGCCAATGGCTGGGGACAAATCATGCTGCAATTCGGCGGTGCTCTCGGATGGGGCGTTCTCGTGGTTTATCTTATCGGTTTCGGTGCCCTCTGGTTCCACATGACTCACGGCTTCTGGAGTGCTTTCCAGTCGCTCGGTACCAACAACACAGCTTGGTTGCCACGCCTCAAGAAGACTGCTTGCGCTTGGGCTACTATCGTATGCCTCCTCTTTGCAGTTGAGGCTGTAGTGTTCACTCTCAAGGCTCAGTGCCCCGAGTGCTCGGCTCAGAAAGTTCCGGCTTACGAGCTGAAGATTATGGAGAAGGCTTGCCACGGTCACCACGGTGACTGCACTGAAGCTCCCGCTTGCCACAAGGGCGGTTGCCCCGAGGCTGCTGCCGGTGAGTGCTGCAAAGGCGGCGAGTGCAAAGGCGGTGAGTGTGCAGGCAAGTGCGAAAGCGGTTGCCCCGAAGCTGCTGCCGGTGAGTGCTGCAAAGGCGAAGGCCACCCCTGCTGCGAAGAACTCAAAGCCGACTGCCCAAAGGCTGCTGCCGGTGAGTGCTGCAACGAAAAAGTTGCCCAATAACATTAAGCTGAGTAATTCTATTAACAATTAAATTGTAATTTCAAAAATGGAAGATAATAAGAAAACTACCGCCGCTGCTCAGCCTGTAATCGACTCTAAGATTCCCGAAGGTCCCGTAGCTGAGAAGTGGACTAACTATAAAGCACATCAGAAACTTGTGAACCCCGCCAACAAGCGTCGCCTCGACATCATCGTGGTAGGTACAGGTCTTGCCGGTGCTTCGGCTGCCTCTACTCTCGCTGAGATGGGTTTCAACGTGCTCAACTTCTGCATTCAGGATTCACCCCGCCGCGCTCACTCTATCGCAGCTCAGGGTGGTATCAATGCCGCCAAGAACTACCAGAACGATGGCGACTCGGTTTATCGCCTCTTCTACGACACAGTGAAGGGTGGTGACTACCGTGCACGTGAGGCCAACGTTTACCGCCTTGCTGAGGTTTCAAACAACATCATCGACCAGTGCGTAGCTCAGGGCGTGCCTTTCGCTCGCGAATATGGTGGCACCCTCGCCAACCGCTCTTTCGGTGGTGCACAGGTATCGCGTACTTTCTATGCTAAGGGTCAGACCGGCCAGCAGCTCCTTCTCGGTGCTTACTCATCACTCAACCGCCAAATCCAGCTCGGAAAGGTGAAGAGCTTCAACCGCTATGAGATGCACGACGTGGTTATCATCGACGGCCGTGCCCGCGGTATCATCGCCAAAAACCTCGTAACCGGCAAGTTTGAGCGCTTTGCCGCTCACGCTGTGGTTATCGCCACCGGCGGTTACGGTAACACATATTTCCTTTCGACAAACGCTATGGGCTGCAACTGTAGCGCCGCAGTAGCTTGCTACCGCAAGGGTGCCTACTTTGCAAATCCTGCTTACGTGCAGATTCACCCCACCTGTATCCCCGTACACGGCGACAAGCAGTCGAAACTCACCCTTATGTCGGAGTCGCTCCGTAACGACGGCCGCATCTGGGTTCCCAAGAAACTCGAAGACGCAAAGAAGCTCCAGAAGGGCGAAATCAAGGGTAGCGACATTCCCGAAGAGGATCGCGACTACTACTTGGAGCGCCGCTATCCTGCCTTCGGTAACCTCGTGCCGCGCGACGTTGCTTCGCGTGCCGCTAAGGAGCGTTGCGACAAGGGCTTCGGCGTGAACAACACCGGTCTTGCCGTGTTCCTCGACTTCTCTGAGGCTATCAACCGCCTTGGTATCGACACAGTACGCCAGCGCTATGGCAACCTCTTCGATATGTATGAGGAAATCACCGACGTGAATCCGGGTGAGTTTGCCCGTGAGATGAACGGCGTGAAATACTACAACCCGATGATGATCTTCCCCGCTATCCACTACACAATGGGTGGTATCTGGGTTGACTATGAGCTCCAGACTTCAGTTAAAGGCTTGTTTGCTATCGGTGAGTGTAACTTCTCCGACCACGGTGCTAACCGCCTCGGTGCTTCGGCTCTTATGCAGGGTCTTGCCGACGGATACTTCGTGCTTCCTTACACCATCCAGAACTACCTCAGCGACCAGATCACTGTGCCTCACTTCCGCACCGACACCAAGGAATTCGACGAGGCTGAGAAGAAGTGCCAGGCTGAGATGGACGCTCTCATGAACATCAAGGGTAAGCGCTCTGTGGATTCTATCCACAAGGAACTCGGCCACATCATGTGGGAGTATGTAGGTATGGGCCGCACCAAGGAAGGTCTTGAGAAAGCTCTCGTTGAGCTCAAGAAGATCCGCAAGGAGTTTGAGACCAACCTCTTTATCCCGGGCACTCAAGACGGCATGAACGTGGAGCTCGACAAGGCATTCCGCCTCCGCGACTTCATCACTATGGGTGAGCTTATCGCCTACGATGCACTCAACCGCAACGAAAGCTGTGGCGGTCACTTCCGTGAGGAGTATCAGACTGAAGAGGGCGAGGCTAAGCGCGACGACGCTAACTACTTCTACGTTTCGTGCTGGAAGTATGAGGGCGACGACGAGAAGGCTCCTTCATTGATTAAAGAACCACTCGAATATGAGGCTATCAAGGTTCAAACCCGTAATTATAAATCATAATTAACTGAAAGAAAGGAAATCAATAATGGCAAATATAACAGTAAATCTCAAAGTATGGCGTCAGGCCTCTCCCAAGGCTAAGGGAGAATTCAAGACCTACACTGTAGATACTGACACCGACACTTCTTTCCTTGAGACTCTTGATATCCTCAATGAGCAACTCGTGGAGAAGGGCGAGGAGCCTATCGTGTTCGACCACGACTGCCGCGAAGGTATCTGCGGTATGTGCTCGCTCTACATCAACGGACACCCACACGGTCCCGCTACAGGAGCTACAACTTGCCAGCTCTATATGCGTCGCTTCCAGGACGGTGAAACTATCACCGTGGAACCTTGGCGCTCGGCTGCATTCCCTGTAATCAAGGACCTCATGGTCGATCGTAACGCATTCGACAAAATCCAGCAGGCAGGCGGTTACGTTTCGTTCAACTGCGGCGGAGCACAGGACGCTAACGCCCTTCCTATCGCCAAGACTGCTGCCGACGAGGCTATGGATTCTGCCACTTGCATCGGTTGCGGCGCTTGCGTTGCAGCTTGCAAGAACGGTTCGGCTATGCTCTTCGTTTCGGCTAAGGTCAGCCAGTTTGCTCTCCTTCCTCAGGGTCAAGTTGAGGCAAAACGCCGCGTGAAGGCTATGGTTGCCAAGATGGACGAGCTCGGCTTCGGTAACTGCACCAACACCGGTGCCTGCGCTGCCGAGTGCCCGAAGAACATCAAGCTCAGCAACATTGCCCGCTTGAACCGCGAGTTCCTCTGCGCCAAGTGCAGCGACTAATCCCCGGTGCTTCAGCATCAATTGATTAAATACCAAAACGCCCCTGACGGTAACTCCGACAGGGGCGTTTGCTATACTATGCCTACTTATTTGTATCGGACAGCAATAATACATCATAATGTATCTGTGAAGATTCTGACATGTAAACCCCATTAAATTGATTATACAATCAAAAAAATGGTATTTCAATTTATGATTCTTGAGCATTTTTGCGCCTGTTTCATGTATTTTTGTTATTTTTGTACCGAATACAGTGATTAAGCCATGGCAAAATTAGAAATTGGGCGGTACTTACAGAACGTGACCTAAACAACAAATGGTCACCCAAGAAATCAGGTTAAGATACTGCACTGTTTCTAATTGGGTGACCAATCGTTGGAATATAATTTATAAAAAACAAGATAAAAAAATATATTTATGTCCAAACTTAACGTTGACCAGAAAACCATAAAGAATCTGCTTAGCGATAACAAGGCGGATTTTCTCATACCGGATTATCAGCGTCCTTACGCATGGGATGCCGAAAAGGAATGCTTTACCCTTTGGGAGGATGTTTTTACATTCGCCATTCCCGAAGGTGATGCAGACAAGTTTGACCGAAATACTGCTGAATATTATCTTGGTCCTATTGTGACCTTCAAAAATGATAATGGACAGATGGAAATAATTGATGGTCAACAACGTTTAACGACCATTATGCTCTTGCTACGAGCCTTTTATAGCAGATTTGAAAAGATGAAAGATAAGCAGAGCCAGTTATTGCGAGAAATGATTGGTAAGTGCATCTGGAAGACGGATGAGTTTGATCAGCCAGACATGAATCTCCTGAAGATAAACTCGGAAGTGGCAACAGACAAGGACAAGGAAGAGTTTCTTATAATTCTCAAGGATGGTATTGTCAATGACAAAATGAAAAGTCGTTATGCAGATAACTTCCGTTTCTTTCAAAGTAAGATTGATGAGTTTGTAGCTGACTATCCTGCATACTTCCCTTATCTGCCAAGCAGAATACTGAACAATTGTATCTTGTTGCCAATTGAAGCTGACGTACAGGATACAGCACTTCGTATTTTCTCAACGCTAAATAACCGTGGAAAGGCACTCTCTGACGCAGATATTTTCAAAGCAGAATTTTATAAATACTATTCAAAACTTGGAAGAAAGGATGAGTTCATAAAACGTTGGCGTAAGCTTGAGGAGATTTGTGAGAAGCACCTACACTCCAATAGTGGAACTCCTATGGACGAACTATTTTCACGCTACATGTACTATGAGCGTGCAAAGAAAGGCATAAAGCGTTCCACTACCGAGGCTCTTCGTTCATTCTACGGAGCTAACAACTATGCTCTTTTACAAAGTGACGAAACGCTATGCAACATGGAATTGCTCGCTGATTTTTGGAACGATGTTTATTCAATGTCAGACGATCGTTTCTCTCAGCGAATATTGCGTCAGCTCTTTGTATTGAATTACGCACCAAACAGCATGTGGACATTCTTCGTGAGTGTATATTTCCTCTGCAGTAAGGACGTAAACAACCAGTTAGATGACGAAAAATTCTACAATTTCCTGACCAAAAGCATTGCCTTCATTTGGGCATATGCCATTACCAATCCTGGTGTCAATGCACTCCGAACTCCCGTCTATGCAGAAATGGTCAATCTTATAAACGGCAAAGAAGTAGATTTTGCAGAATTCCGTTTCCCTAAGCAGCAGACAGCAAATCAGTTTAACAATTATAACTTCTACAATGGCCGACCTATAACAAAATCGATGCTTGTGTGGTGGTGTATGCAGAATGAGAAGCAGGAACGGCCTTCACTTGATACAGTCTTTGAAATTGAACACATCTATGCTCGTAATCGCTACGACTTGGAGAAATCCATTAGCAGCAAGGACATAGTAGAGATGCTTGGCAACAAGTCAATTCTTGAAAAACGCATCAATATCCGTGCCTCCGACTTCAAGTTTCCAGACAAGAAGAAATACTATGATGGCTATACCACATCCAAAGGAGAGGAAAAGAAAGCAACGAGTGTAGAGGAACTGAAACAATTGGCAAAAGACCATTCTGATTTTGCAGAAATTGATATAAAGAAGAGAACTTCTGAGATTCTCGAAAGCTTTTGTAAGTATTTGGATGAACAAGGATTAATAAAATAACAATTCTTGACAATCGTTTCAAATCACCTAATACATAAAAATATGAATATTAACAAAGATTTGAAAAATAACAAGACTGGGTTATTAGCCTATTTTAGAAGTCGCGCAAATGAAATATTGAGCGAGTTGGCTCTTCAATATTCTGCCGCAGATTACAAGAAGAAGGCTTCTGCCCTCAACAAAGCAATCATCCAGAGCAGAGATAATCTGTTGGAAATACTCAATGATATGGCAAGAGCAGAACATTGGACAAATGCAGAAATACTGGAGTGCGTATTGATGGTTACATATACAAACGATGTGGTAATGCTTGAGTCTCGAAATTCTGTTTGGGAATACGATTATATGGCTTTCTCACGTAGAGTTGGAGAGCTATGGGAACCGTTCTGTAAACTATGTTTTAAATATCCTTATACTAGAATTTCAGCCTTTGTGCCACCCTTGTTCTCGGAAGTCAAGGAAAGTCTAACTACAGAAATTACCACATACATTGATGCTTTGAAGATCAAAGTCAAGGAGAAAGAACAACTAAAACGTTACTATGATAAAGCATGGAATCTCGTCACATCTGGTGAGATTCAATTGGAATGCGACCTACATTTTACTGATGGTCAGACAAAGTACATTGTCGATTTCAAAAGCGGTTTCGGTTCTAACGAGAAAGGCAACACAAACAGATTGCTACTTGTAGGCAGTATTTATCAAAATATAGAAACTGAAAATTATAAATGTTTGATATTTGTACGTTCAACGGATAATAACCATTACCTTACCTCTCTTCAAAATTCTGGTGTTTGGGAAACCTCATGCGGTACTGATGCTTATTCTAGAATTCACCATTTTACTGGTTTTGATATTCATAATTGGATTGATCAGAACGTAGATTGGATGAATGATTTCTCCCCACAGATGAGGGATGCTGTGACAAAAAATGAACTTCAAAATTATCTTATCTGGTGATAATATGAACGAAGCATTAGTATATCAGGCACATTACACAAAGTCAGATCCAATCCTTAACTATATGACTGGGATGCTTGACTTTCATCCATATGATTCTATTTTAGAGCCTTGTGGAGGAGATGGAGTGTTCGTTGACAAGATTTTAGAGAAGGATCCTAATGCAAATATCAGCGTGTTTGAGTTAAATCCCCAAGCTGTTATAGGACTCAAAAATAAATATAATGGGGAAGCACATATTCAGATAAAAGAAACAGATACACTATTAGATGACAGCATTACATCTTGTAGTGTTAAATATGATAAAATTATCGGCAATCCTCCTTACGGAGCACGTAACGACGAGAAGAAGAAAGGCCTACTTAATAAGTTGTACGCTGATTTGTACACAAAAGAAAGTTACACTCTTTTTCTCTATGCTTGCACACGTTGCCTTAACGAGAATGGAGAACTAAGTTTCATCATACCTGATACCTTCTTGTCGCTTCATAGGCATCTTGCAATTCGAAAGTATTTGCTAACGAACACCAAGATAAAAGAGTTGGCATTATTCCCATCTTCGTTTTTCCCAGGAATAAATTTTGGTTATGCAAATTTGTGCATAATTACGCTGAAAAAATCTTCAAATGTGGCTCAAAATCTGTGTAACGAAATCTCTATCAGAACAAACTTTAAGACGGTAGAGGAATTAGAATATGATGATAGCGGTACGAAAAGAACTATCTCACAGAAAGAAGTCATCGAAGGCGTTGGTTCCGCATTCATGTTTAATTCAACCGACAAAATTGCAGAGTTAATCAATGATGATTCTATTCAGAAGATAGGCGACATTGCAAATTGTGTGACGGGATTTTATTCAGGTAACGACAAAGACTATCTGCATCCAATTAGCCCGGATATAAAGAATGCAAAGAAGTACATTTGTGCGAATCCCGAAAGTATCCATACATCTTCTTTGACAGACAAAGAGAAAGGTTGCGGTATTGCAACGGCTGATTGTTTGGTTCCTGTGGTTAAAGGTGGTAACATTGAGTATGTCAAGCCTAACCATTGGTTCATGGATTGGTCAACAAAAGCTATCCGGGAGTATAAATCAAGCAAAAAATGTAGATTCCAAAATTCCGATTATTACTTTAAGAACGGTATTGGCATTCCAATGATACGTTCGTCTAAGCTTACAGGATCATTAATAGAAGGTCGGCTATTTGACCAATCCATAGTGGGTGTTTTCCCAAAAGATGATAAGTGGATTCTTTACCTTCTTGGATTTTTCAACTCAACTATATGTACTGAGCTGATTAATGCTATCAATCCATCAACAAATAATTCGGCTAATTACATCAAGAAAATTCCTTTCATTGTACCAAATGATGAAGCAAAGAGCCACGTTGAAGAATTGGTAGGCGAGATTGTATCACGATTAAAAGCTGGAAACGAACAAATTGAACGTCAAAAAATAGAGTTAGACGAATTTTTTGCAAACTTGTATTATCAGAGAGTAGGTATGAGTCAGACAACCTCTAAAAGAAACATTCCCAAGCAGCTTAACTTCCTCGACATCTTTGACCAATACTAGCTTGGGTCTATCACTGAGAATAGCATGGTTCGCGAAGACTCTGAGGTCGAATATGCCACGCAACACAATTGTCGTCAGTTACCTATCGACCTCACCAATAACCTCCTTATCTGCAATGTCAAGAAGGACAATTGGGAGCAGTATCTTGATGGCTCTGCCAAAATTTACTATACAGGCAAGAAGTTCCCGACTACCGTGGCACTTAATAAACTTTACTACATCAAGGTCGCAGCCTTGGCTACCGCAAGGAAGGTCAGGAAAACGAGGACAAAAATGACCTCCGCTTGGTGTTCGAAATAGAACGTGTCGGCCAGCTTTTCGATGACTACAAGAAGGTGCAACTCGAAATTTGGAGGACGTTTACGGATATTACATTAAAAAATTATTGCTATTTGCTAAAACTTTGTAGGATATTATTTCACCACATTTGCATTCCGGTGGATGATGGGGGTTAGAAAGTGCGGCGGTGGCGGAGGTAGTAGTCGATGACTATGTTGCAGCGGGCGCCGGGGTGCTCTCGCAGCAGGTTGCGGGTGATGGGGGTGGCATCGGGGTTGTAGTTCTTCCGCATCGTGCGGAAGTCGTTGTGTGCCTGAAGCACGGCGCGTGCATTGGCAAAGTCGAGCTTTGCCAGAAACATAAAGAATGCCAAAGTGTCGTAGAGGCGGCGCACAAAAAGCGTGCGCGAGCGGTCGCGGCGTGGCAGATTCTTGTAGAGCAGTAGCAGATTGTTGCGGAAGTTGAGATACGTCTTGCGCGGATTCCCGGCAGGCAGGCTGCCACCGCCAAGATGATAGATAACGCTGGTGTGAATGTAGCGTATGTCGTAGCCAAGCAGATGTATGCGCCAGCAAAGGTCGATTTCCTCCATGTGGGCGAAAAACAGACGGTCGAGTCCTCCGGCTTTCAGATACACCTCGGTGCGGACAAACAGCCCCGCTCCCGAGGCCCAGAATATGCCCATATCGGTGTCGTACTGCCCACGGTCGTGCTCCACAGTGGCAAATATGCGCCCGCGGCAATAGGGATAACCCATGCGGTCGATAAAGCCCCCCGCCGCACCGGCATACTCAAACTGCGTCTTGTCGGTGTAAGCAAGAATCTTGGGCTGGCACGCCGCCACAGTGCGGTGGGTGCTGCAATATTCGAGCATCGGCTCCACCCAGTGGGGAGTCACCTCCACATCAGAGTTGAGCAGAATGGTGTATTCATAGTGCGTAGCCTTGATTGCGCGGTTGTAGCCCTCGGCATAGCCATAGTTCTTGTCGAGAGGAAGCACGAGCACATCAGGAAATTCGTGCTCAAGCACTTGCAGCGAGTCGTCGCTACTGCCATTGTCGGCTACAATCACATCGGCGATGTCGCTGTTGGTGTTCTTCACCACCGAGGGCAGGAACTCGCGCAGCAGCTTCACTCCATTCCAGTTGAGAATGATTACTGCCACAGGCTTCCTTTGGGTATTATCTTGAAACAGTGCCATATTGCATCATTTTTAGTAATGATTATTGCTGTGTGACCACCTCACCAAGCATGGTGTCGGGGTCGTCGGGCGAGATCGACAGAAGTCGCACATTAGCCACAGTATTCACGAGTGCTTCGGGAGCATCGCTCACCTCCACGCGTATATAGTTATCGGTAAATCCATGCATCGGCATTCCCGGCTGCGGCTGCTCAAAAAGCACCGGGCGCACAGTCCCTGCATATTGCTGCATGAAAGCACGCAGCTTGCGGTCGCTAAGGGCAATCATCTTGCCCGCACGCACACTCTTAGTGTGCTGATCGACCACATGGTCGATGGTGCGCAATGCAAGCGTCCCGGGACGCTCCGAATAGGGGAACACGTGCAGACGGGTGATATCAAGCCCATCGACAAAACGCATCGACTCCTCAAACAGCTCCTCAGTCTCGCCGCGCGTACCCACCATCAAGTCCACACCGATGAAAGCATCAGGAATAAGCCTCTTTATCATCTCCACCTTGTGGGCAAAGAGAGCCGAGTCGTAGTGGCGGCGCATGAGGCGCAGCACCGTGTCGCTGCCACACTGCAGCGGAATGTGGAAATGTGGCATGAATGTGCGCGAGCGGGCGCAGAAGTCGATAATCTCATCGGTGAGAAGGTCGGGCTCAATCGACGAGATACGGTATCGCTCGATTCCCTCCACAGCATCGAGAGTACGGACAAGGTCGATGAAGCTCTCCCCCGTATTCTTGCCGAAGTCGCCTATATTCACCCCAGTAATCACAATCTCCTTGCCACCCTCGGCAACCACCTCGCGAGCCTGAGCCACAAGCGACTCAATAGAGCCACTGCGGCTGCGTCCACGCGCAAACGGAATAGTGCAATAGCTGCAGAAGTAGTCGCAACCATCTTGTACCTTCAGGAAATAGCGCGTGCGGTCGCCACGCGAGCAGCTCGGGCTGAACGCCCTGATATCCTTAGCCGGCGTAACCTCCACCTGAGGCTTGCGCGTGGCGAGCCAGCGGTCGAGATAAGCCGAAATTTCCATTTTCTGCTCACTGCCCAGCACAATATCCACCCCATCAATGGCAGCCACCTCATCTTTCTTTAGCTGGGCATAGCAGCCCGTCACCACAATCACAGCATCGGGATAGCGGTTAGCAAGGCGGCGTATCGTCTGGCGGCACTTCTTGTCGGCAAGTTCAGTAACACTGCAAGTATTCACCACACAGATGTCGGGCACCTCACCCGGCTGGGCACGGCGAATACCACGCTCAGCAAAAATCCGCGCGATAGTAGAAGTCTCGGCAAAATTCAGTTTGCACCCCAGTGTGTGAAACTCCGCCTTACAGTTGTCGAAAGAAGAAATATCAGTCATTCCAAAAAAAGAATTAAATCACCGTTCCATAATGGCGTTGCAAAGTTACAACAAACGAGCGGAAAAACAACAAGCTTGCTTGATTGTTTTTCCCGAGTGCAGTCCAAACTTATTAAAAGTTACTGCAAGACGAGCGCAATGGCAAATTAAAAACGAAGTTTTTCATTTCAAAAAAATCTTCACACTCACGCGGGCGTCATTCTCAAATATCAGCAAAAAAGATGGTGTGGGAGGGGCAAATCCTTCCACACCATCTTCTATAAGCTAATCTGAGTATACTTTTAGCGCATCAATACTCCTCTTCGTCGAAGAAGAAGTCGTCCTTGCTGGGATAGTCAGGCCATATATCTTCTATGCTCTCATATATCTCACCTTCGTCTTCGATTTCCTGAAGATTCTCAATTACCTCAAGAGGTGTACCCGAACGCTTAGCGTAGTCAATCAATTCCTCTTTGGTGGCTGGCCAAGGTGCGTCTTCCAGTTTTGTTGCTAACTCTAATGTCCAATACATAGTAATAATCTATTATTATTCGTTACATGTAAAAAATCCGAAAATTTCCGCAAAGATAATGCATGCTACGAAAAAACAAAATTTTTTCACTTTTTTTAGTAACTTCTACTGTTTTTTCATCAATCTGCTCTCATTATCTTTGTTTTCCGCTTTCCCAATTCCTTTTATACTCATTTTCTGCTCTTTCTTCGGTTTCTTTCGTTTTTCCATCTGTCTTCTGGCTTTTTCTTCGGTTTTTTTGGTTTTTTCGAGAATATTTCTTTATCTTTGCCTATGTGGAATTTTAGACTATTTTTGGGGCATTGCATAAATATGCAATCGCCCAAGTATCTGAATGTCAAAATAATCACTACTAACAAATCAAATATTTTATTCATTAACTTAATTTCAAACTTTATGCAAAAACAAATCAAGAAACTTATGCTGGCGGTGATGGCTGTCATTGTCGGCGTTTTTGCACAAGCTGAAACTTTGACTCCCCGCCCGGGCGTGGTCCGCGTGAAGCTGCAGCAGGAAGTTGCAACTCAAGTGGGCAACAAGGAGGTGAAAGCCAAAGCGGGCAAACTCACCACCGGTGTGCGTGCCCTCGATGCCGTGGCGACAAAAGCCAAAGTGAAAAGCATGCGAAGGGTTTTCCCATACTCGCCTAAGTTTGAGGCCCGCATGAAGGCCTACGGACTCGACCGCTGGTATGAGGTTTCCTTCGATGAGTCGATGTCTCCCGCCGAAGTCAAGGCGATGTATGAGGCAACGGCTGGTGTGCAGGTGGCTACCATGAAGGTGCCTATGAAGTTTACCGACGGCAACGGAACTCCGCGCCCCGTTACTTCTATCCAGGCTACCCGACCCACCGAAAACCCGTTTAACGACCCTCGCCTCTCACTTTACGAGTGCAAGGTGACGGCACAAGGAGGGCTGGGCACGACGCTCCCCATCCATGTCAGCCGATTGATCGCCCACCATCGGGATCTGCCCAATAAGCAACGAGAGGTATGGGTGACCGATTGGAATACAGGAAAGCCGATACCTCAAGCCGAGGTTGTCTATTATGGAGGGAAACGGCAGCAACTGAAACGCATAGGCCATGTGACAACCGATGCACAGGGATTGGCCCTGTTACCTGCGGATAAGCAGCTGTTGGCCGTTCAAGCCACCTTGCCCAACGATACCCAAGGGCGTATCGTGCCTTTATATCCTATCTATACCTCCCGCTCATCGGAAAAGACAACTACACGCTTAACGCTCTTTACCGACAGGGGGCTTTACCGTCCAGGCCAAACACTCTATTTCAAGGGTATTGCCTACACGGATTATTGGGAGAATGCCCATACGATCGAAGGCGAAGAGATTCCCGTCATCCTCTATGATGCGAACCATCAAGAGGTAGCCAAACAGCGGTTCACGACCAATGCCTACGGATCATTCCATGGCTCATTCACACTGCCACAGCAGGGATTGAGTGGCTCCTATCAGTTGGTGGCAGGCAACCATTCCTACACCTTCCGGGTGGAGGAGTACAAACGACCAACCTTCCATGCGGATATACAACCGTTGCAAGAAGAAGCGGCGTTTGGCGATACAGTGACACTGACCGGGCAAGCCAAGAGCTTCGCAGGCGTAGTACTACCCGAAGGACAAGTTACCTGGCGCATCTTGCGTCGTCCCTTCTGGGGATTACTTGGAATGGGGGGAGAGCGTC
>ERZ1032130.120-NODE-120-length-23420-cov-5.707040_pt1 | contig 23420 bp, 20 predicted proteins | sample MGYA00517879_ERZ1032130 | MGnify/ENA primary metagenome ERZ1032130 (study PRJEB33719, sample SAMN04262597) | wastewater metagenome | biome: rural village; feature: animal feces; material: feces | host: Bos taurus | place: El Salvador | collected 2012-01-31 ...
CCACCGAGATCTACACTCTTCCCCTACACGACGCTCTTCCGATCTTAAGATATGGCAGTGCCGTCCATTTTGGTAAGAACAATTCCGGTAAGATTGGTTACCTGACTGAATTCCTTTGCCTGTTGGAGTGCATTCTGTCCCGTACTTGCATCCAGAACAATTAAGTTTTCTCTGTGTGCATCCGGAAATTCCCTGTCAATGATACGGTTCATTTTTTTCAGTTCTTCCATAAGATTTTTCTTATTGTGAAGTCTTCCTGCCGTATCGCATAAAAGCACATCCGTATGTCTTGCTTTCGCACTCTGTACCGCATCAAACAATACACTGGCAGGGTCTGCACCTTCTTTGCCGCCAATCATTTCAACACCGGCTCTGTGTGCCCACATTTCAAGCTGTTCTCCTGCCGCCGCACGAAAAGTATCCGCCGCTGCAATAACCACGCGTCTTCCTGACTGTCTTAATTTGCCTGCAAGTTTACCCACTGTGGTTGTTTTACCAACACCGTTTACACCAATGACAAACACGATAGACTGCTTTGTTTCAAACTCGTAGGCCGCCTCCGCCACCTGCATCTGTTCTTTGATGCCTTCAATCAATATTTCCTTACAATCCGCCGGCTCTTTGATATGTTCTGCCTTCACACGCTTGCGAAGATTTTCCAGAATTTCTTCCGTGGCTTTTACACCAATATCGCCCATAATCAGAATTTCTTCCAACTCCTCGTAAAATTCCTCATCAATTGACGAAAAACCGCTGAAAACTCTATCAATTCCCTTAACAATATTCTCTCTTGTTTTGGTTAGTCCGGCTTTTAATCTGGCAAAGAATCCTAACTTTTCTTCTCCCATTTATGCCTCCAAAATTCATTTAATCATCTAAATCTTTCTCAATTAAGTCTACGCTGACAAGTGCAGATACACCTTTTTCCTGCATCGTAATACCATACAGTCTGTCCGCTTTCTCCATTGTACCACGTCTGTGTGTAATTACAATAAACTGTGTATTTTTTGTGAGTTTATGTAAATATTTTGCAAATCTTCCTACGTTTGATTCATCGAGTGCCGCCTCAATTTCGTCCAGAAGACAGAACGGTGAAGGTTTCAAATTCTGGATAGCAAACAAAAGTGCAATCGCTGTAAGTGCCTTTTCACCACCCGATAACTGCATCATATTCTGTAGTTTCTTTCCCGGTGGCTGGGCAATAATACGAATACCCGCTTCCAAAATGTCCTCTTCTTCAATAAGCTCCAGAGTTCCTTTACCACCACCAAAGAGTTCCTTAAACACTTTATCAAACTCTTTTGTAATATCTGCAAATTTTTCCGTAAACTGCTTTCTCATTGCGGCATCTAATTCTACAATAATACCGTTCAATGTTTTTTCCGCTTCCACTAAATCATCGTGTTGCGTCTTCATAAATGTATAACGTTCCGAAACAGATTTATAATCCTCAATCGCATTAACATTTACATCGCCCAGTTTTTTGATTTCATCCTTCAATGTAGAAATAGACTTCTTCATTGAAGATAGGTCATTCATTTCAGGGTCCTTCATTGCCGCCGCATCACTCAATGTGATTTCGTACTCATCCCACATATAATTAATATGTGTTTCCAGCGCTTCTTCACATTTTTCCTTCTGTACATTCAAGCGGAATACTTCTTTGTCAAGGGCAGACATTCTTTCTGACAAACTCTCTCTGTCACTAAAGAAGGATTTCTGTTTTGCAGAAAGTTCCTCTTTACGTTTAATGGAAGCTGTAAGTTTCTGCTGATTTTCACCTTCCGACACATAAGACGCCTTAATGGTTTCTTCAATCTGAACAATATTTTCCTGTTTTCTCTGAATTTCTTCCTGACTTAATTCAATGCCTTCCATAATTTCACGCATTTCGGCTTCAAATCGTAAAATTTCACCTTCAATACGGTCTACGTTAAGCTGTTTGAATTCCTGCTGTTGACGTACTTTTTCTACTTCTACGTCCCATTCGGATACCTTGGAAGTTTTTTTTGTTTCTTCGAAACGTTTTTCATCTAATTCAGTCTGGAAAGCAGTAATCTGTTCATTGACACTTACTTCCAGTTCTTCAGACATCTTAAGTTCAGCTGAAATCTGTTCCTTAGAAACCTTGATTTCCTGAACCTGTCTTTCGATATCCGCTTCCTCAGCCTTTAATACCATACTGCCTTCTTTTGTCTCATCCATTTTCTGTTTTGCAGAAATAAGATTTAATCTGGCTGTATTTTGTTCAATAAATTTCGCCTGAAGGGAAGTTTTCAACTGTTCTAATTCAAGACGTAATTTATTTCTCTTCTCTTTGTCATCCTGAATCTCTTTTTCCAAAGCTTCATTTTCGTCCAAGAGACTTTTGACTTTCTTGGTCAATTCCTCTATTTCACGTCTTCTTCCTAAGAGATTACTGTTATTTTTGAAAGCGCCACCACTGATAGCACCACCCGGTACTAAAAGTTCACCCTCAATAGTAACCATTCTTACGCCATAGTCAAATTTCTTTGCAATTTTCACCGCATTATCCACGTTATCAATTACAACAATTCTACCAAGCATCGCCTTAGCAACATTCTTATACTTGTCATCAATCTTAACAAGCTCGTTTGCCATACCGATAACACCTTTTTCCTCCAAAACTTCCGGAGTTTTGAATTCCTGAGGCTTCGTAATACTTGTAAGCGGAAGGAAAGTTGCACGGCCTGCTTTGTTCTGTTTTAAGAACTGAATCATTTCTTTGGCTGTGTTTTCATCTTCCGTAACAATATTCTGAATATTGCCGCCAAGTGCAATTTCAATGGCAGTTTCGTATTTTTTTTCTACTTTAATAATATCCGCAACAACACCAATAATTCCTTTTTTGTTGCCTTTTTGCTCCATTACTTTTTTAACGCTGCCGCCGTAACCATCATAGCGTTCCGTCAAGTTCTGAAGTGCTTCCAAATTAGCATTTTCGCTGTGATAAAGCACCTGGTTTTCACGGAGTTTGTTGTCTTTGTCAGATAAACCTTTACGGATTTCTTCCAAAGTTTTCTCCATATCTTTCTGCTTCAAATCCATTGTACGGATTTCTTTATTGACATCTTCAAAAGCTGTTTCAAGATTCTTAATCGTCTCAACCTGATTTGCTTCATCCGATTTCACACGTAATAATCTGGCATTCAATTCTGCCTTACGAATGCCGATTTGTTCCATCATAGAATCATAACGACCGAGTTTTGATTTAATCGTTGCTCGCTTGTTAAGTTCTTCAATAATGGTATTCTTTCCGATTTCAATCTGATTGTTCAATTCTTCAATACGACTCTGAACCGATAAAAGAAGTTCCTTTGCTTCTTCTCTCTGCTTTTCCAAATCGCTTAAATTGTCATCCGTAATTTTCTTATCATCCAGAATCGCCTGTTTTTCAACATTTTTACCGTCAATCTGCTCCTGAACGCTGGCTCTTCGTTTGTTCATATGGCCTTCGTTACTCTCGGCGGAATTAATCTGTTCCTGCAAAATCTTTACTTCATTTGCAAGATTTCCGCGGAGAAGATTTGCATCATTGGAAGCATTACGAGTCTGTTCAATTATTTCTTCCAGACTTTCAATTTCTGCCTGAACAAGCTCATATTCTTCTTTGATACGATTATATTTATTCGTTGTATCTTCCAGATCATCGCCGGCAATTTTGTATTTCTCTATCGTTTCTTCAAGCTGCTCTTTTAAGCGGCCGTTTTCCAGAAGGAATACATTGACATCCAGCGTCTTTAATTCTTCTTTTTTCTTTAAATAAATTTTTGCTTTTTCAGACTGTTTTTCAAGCGGTCCAATCTGTTTTTCAAGTTCACTTAAAATATCAGAAACACGAAGAAGATTCTGTTTTTCATCTTCCAGCTTCTTCACAGCCGCCGCCTTACGACGTTTGAATTTTACGATTCCGGCAGCTTCATCAAAAAGTTCACGTCTCTCTTCCGGTTTACCACTCAAAATCTTGTCAATCTGACCCTGACCGATAATGGAATACCCTTCTTTACCGATACCCGTATCGTAAAAGAGTTCGTTAACATCTTTTAATCGGCAGATGGTCCCGTTAATCAGATATTCACTTTCACCCGAACGATAAAGTCTTCTTGCCACGGTTACTTCGTCATAATCAATAGCAAGCTGATGGTCCTTATTGTCCAGTGTAATAGCAACATAGGCATAACCCATAGGCTTTCTCATTTCCGTACCGGAGAAAATAACATCCTGCATAGATGCACCACGTAACTGTTTGATTCTCTGCTCACCAAGAACCCAGCGAACCGCATCCGCTACATTACTTTTTCCACTACCATTCGGTCCTACGATACCTGTAATACCATTGTGAAACTGAAAATTTATTTTATTTGCAAAGGATTTAAATCCATGAACCTCAATACTTTTTAAATACATAATTCACCTACTAATTTTTCAAAAAAGAAAGAGCCTCGGCAGCAGCCTTCTGTTCCGCTTCTTTCTTATTTTTTCCGATTCCCGTTCCCATTCTTTTTCCGTCTATTTCTACTGCACATTCAAACTCTTTATTGTGTTCCGGTCCGTTTTCTGCCAGCAACACATAAGTTATCTGACCTGCTTTTCTTTTCTGTACCAGCTCCTGCAAAGAAGATTTTGCGTCATAGACAACCTTTTTATCTTTTATATCAGTCAGGATATATTGGTGGACAAACCTCTTTGCCGCTTCCATTCCGCCATCTAAATATAGGGCCCCTATCAATGCTTCCATTACATCGGAAATGATAGAATCTCTTTTTCTTCCGCCCATAGCACTTTCGCCCTTGCCAAGAAGAATATACTCACTTAAGTCGATTTGCTTTGCACTCTGTGCCAATGACGGTTCACAAACAGTCATTGATCTGAGTTTTGTCATTGCGCCTTCTCCCATTTTGGAGTTATTCAAATATATATACTCACTTGTCAAAAGCTCTAAAACCGCATCACCCAAAAATTCAAGTCTTTCATAGTCTCCGTTTTTGTTGATTTTCTGCTCATTTGCAAAAGAAGTATGGGTCAATGCTCGTTTCACCAACAATTTATCTTTGAATGTATAACCGATTACCTGTTCAAGCTTCTCTACTTTTTCCTTCATCAATGCCAAAACCTCATTCTATGTCCATACAGTCGAAAAAGCCCTAAATCGGGCTTTTTGATGTTAAACCTCAATCAATCCTTAAAATTTTTAAGCATTTCATATGCATCATTAACTGTTACAACCTGTTTTAAATCCGCTTCGCTAAAACTTACATCGAAAACCTCTTCCAGATTCATGGCAATCTGATACATATCCAACGAATCTGCCCCTAAATCTTCAACAAATCTTGTATCAGGGGTCAATTCACCTGCGTCAATTTTTAAGACCTTAACGATAGCATCTTTTAACATTTCAAGTTCCATAATTCAATCCCTCGATTATTTATCGGATAGTGAAATGATATCCTCAATTTTTTCATTAATATTCTGCTCACTGAAAGTCACACATTGCATAATAGAGTTCTTCACTTCTACTGCCTTTGAACTTCCGTGTGTTTTTACAACCAGACCATTAAGTCCAAGCATCGGTGCGCCGCCATACTGCTCTAAATCAAACGATTTCAAAGTTTCTTTCAAGGCAGGTTTCACAAGGAGTGCACCAAGTTTACTGCGAAGGTTTGTCATCATACCTGCTTTTACTTTTTTAATCAAAGTAGCACCTACACCTTCATAAAGCTTTAATACAACATTTCCTACAAACGCTTCACATACAATAACATCTACTACGCCTTTTGGAATATCCCTTGCTTCTACACTTCCTACAAAGTTGATTTCCGGACAATTCTTAAGAAGTGGGAAGGTCTCTTTTACAAGTGCATTTCCTTTTTCCTCTTCAGCACCGTTATTTACAATACCAACTCTCGGATTCTTGATTCCCATAATATTTTCCATATATACAGAACCGATTTTTGCATACTGTACCAAATGTGATGGCTTTGCATCCACGTTAGCGCCACAGTCAATTAACAAAGAAACACCAGTCTCTGTCGGAATCAGTGGTGCAAGTGCCGGTCTTTCGATTCCTTTCAATCTTCCGACAATAACCTGTCCACCTACTAATGTAGCACCTGTACTTCCTGCTGATACATAAGCATCACAAACGCCTTCCCTAACCATTGTCATAGCCTTTACAATAGAGGAATCCTTCTTCTTTCTAATAGCCATAACCGGTGGTTCTGCTGTTTCAATAATCTCTGTTGCATTAACAATTTCTGCCTGCTCGGCATTATATGTATACTTTGCCAGTTCTTCCTTAATAACTTCTTCCTGACCTACAAAAAATACTTTTACCTTATTGTTTTCATTAATTGCAGCTACACCGCCTTTAATAATTTCTACCGGTGCATTATCGCCACCCATAGCATCTAATGCCACTTTTACATATTCTGCCATAACCGTCTCCGTTTCGTCCTCATATTTTCTTAATAAACCTATTTTACTATACTAAAAACTAAGCTAAAAAGCAAGAAAATTGGACAAAAAAATAAAGGACTCCCATTACGGAAATCCTTTATACATAGTCAAAATTAATTATTCAACTGTGATGATTTCTTTTTTATTGTATGAGCCACAAGCTTTACATACTCTGTGAGGCATCATTAAAGCACCACATTTGCTACATTTTACTAATGTAGGAGCACTCATTTTCCAGTTTGCTCTTCTCTTATCTCTTCTACCTTTTGAAGATTTATTTTTTGGACAAATAGACATCGTTACACCTCCTTATTTGCGTTAAAGATATCTTTTAAAGCTGCCCATCTAGGATCCGGCACAAAAGTATCGCAACCGCATTCGCCTGTATTTAAGTCTTTTCCACAGACGGTACAAATTCCTTTGCACTGCGGCTTACATAAGACTTTCATAGGCCAGCTCATTAAAATCTCATTGTTTACTAGGTTTACAACATTCAGTTCATAACCTTCCATAAAGTTTAATTCATCGTCTTCATTATCTTCACTCAGATTGTCCGGTGAAAATACTTCGTAAGAAAACTGCAAATCCATTTCATACGGCACCGCATTTAAGCATCTGTCACACTTTAAATCAAGTGATAACTTTCCGCTACCTTCTACAAGAGCTTTTCCAACAGAAATATTGGTAAAAGTCATAGCAACCGGTTCCTTAAAGATAACCGAATACTTGTCACCATTGTATGTGAAAGTATCCATATCTAATGAAAACTCTTTCTTTACAACTTTTTCTTCGGACGAAAAAACATCAGTTAAATTTACTAACATTGTTGTCTCCTATCCACACTTGAACTATTATACATACGACATCTAAGTTTGTCAACACAATTTTCTTTATGACATCTGAGCCTGTACTGCTGTAAGCGCAACTACACCCACGATATCTTCCCAAGAACAACCTCTTGATAAGTCATTTACCGGTCTTGCAAGTCCCTGAACCATAGGTCCGTAGGCTTCCGCTCCGCCAAGTCTCTGTACCAATTTATAGCCGATATTTCCGCAGTCTAAGTTCGGGAAAATAAGTACATTTGCTTTTCCTGCCACTTCACTTCCCGGTGCTTTTGATTTTGCAACGTGTGGAACCAATGCGGCATCTGCCTGTAATTCCCCATCCAAAGTAAGATGTGGATACTGCTCATGTGCAATATTGGTTGCTTCTACAACTTTATCTACACAAGGATGCTTCGCACTGCCCTTTGTGGAATGTGAAAGCATTGCAATAATTGGTCTTGGACCAATTAAAGTACGGAAACTCTTTGCACTTGTATCAGCAATGGCTGCCAATTCTTCCGCAGTCGGATCCTGATTCAAACCACAATCTGCAAATAAGAAAGCTCCATTTTCTCCATACTTGCAATTTGGAACATCTAAAATAAAGAAACCGGATACCAGTTTAACACCCGGTGCTGTTTTTAAAATCTGTAAAGAAGGTCTTAAAACATCTGCTGTAGCATGACACGCCCCCGCAACCATACCATCAGCATCATTTGCCTTAACCATAATCACACCAAAAGTCAAATAATCCGACAAAAGAATTTCTCTTGCTTTTTCCATTGTCATACCTTTTGACTTTCTTGTTTCATACAACAATTCCACATAAGAATCCAACTTGTCACATCTTTGTGGATCTACAACTTTAACCCCCGTTAAGTCAACTTCCAACCAGCCTGCACCATCCATAATTTTTTCTTCATTGCCGACCATAATTACATCGGCGATATCTTCTTCAATAATATGCGATGCGGCAATCAAAGTTCTTTTATCGGTTGTTTCAGGCAATACAATTGTCTTCTTGTCCTGTCTGGCACGTTCTTTGATCTTATCAATATAAGCCATACCCTTTTCCTCCATACATTATATTGCTAGTTCATTTTACCTTCTTTTTGTATACATTTAAGTATATGTTAATTATACAAAAACAAATTATTGTATACAAGAAAAATTATTGATAATATTGTGCAAAATCAAGTACAAAGTTCATTGTGAACTTTCGACGAATGTGTTAGGATTGTTTTAAAGGGAAAAAGGAGGCAAAATATGAAAGTTGTAGGTATCGTAGCAGAATATAATCCATTTCATAATGGACACGCATACCATATAAAAAAAGCAAAAGAAGTCACCGGTAGCGATTTTTGTATTGTGGTAATGAGCGGCAACTATACCCAGCGCGGCGTTCCTGCGATGATTGATAAACACTCCCGTGCCCGGATGGCACTGTTAAATGGTGCTGACCTTGTCATCGAACTGCCGGTTCGCTTTGCAACCTCCAGTGCGGAAGGCTTTGCCACCAATGCAATTTCTATTTTAAATGCCACCGGTGTTGTAACAGATTTATGTTTCGGAAGCGAATGCGGTAATATCGAAAAGCTTTCCAAAATTGCAAAAGTACTTTTAGACGAACCGAAAGAATATCAGGATGTTTTGAAAAGAGAATTAAAAAACGGCCACTCCTATCCCGTTGCCAGAAATACAGCTCTGCAAGGCCTTGACTGCTGGGATTTTGACAGTTTAAAAATTCTTTCGATGCCAAACAACATTCTCGGTATTGAGTATATTAAAGCCCTTATGAAAATGGGTTCAAAAATGAATCCCGTAACTATCAAGCGAAGAGGAAGCAACTATAACGACTGCTCTCTTTCCGACTTATTTTCATCGGCAATGGCAATCCGTTCGTCCATTGCAACAACGGAAAATCTGGAAAACATCTATTCCGATGTACCCGAGAACGTATATGCCATTATGCAGGAAAAACAAAACATCTCTTTCCCCATTGTACCGGATGATTTTTCCGAAATGCTACACTACAAACTGCTCAGGGAAAAAGAAAATGGTTTCACACAATACATTGACGTCAATGCCGATTTGTCAGACCGCATTGCAAAAAATGTATACCAATACAAAAATTATGAAAGTTTCTGCGACCTTTTAAAGACTAAAAATATGACCTATACGCGCATCAGCCGCTGTCTGCTTCATATTTTACTTGATTTAAAAACAGACGAAACGATGCTGCCTTCTTATATCCGTATTTTAGGCCTTAACACCAAGGCAACTGAACTTTCTAAGGCATTAAAAGAAAGTTGTACACTGCCTCTTATTTCCAAGCTGGCCGACGCACAAAAACAGCTTCCCGAGGAAGCAGTCGTCCTATTAAAAGAAGATGTTTTTGCATCCAATCTTTATGATACGGTTTTAAGCCACAAATTCGACAGTGAATTTGTAAGCGATTACCAAAAGCCAGTGCAGACGATATAGCTACTCAAAAAGCAGGAAACCTTCACAAGATTTCCTGCTTTTTACTTATTTCTATTCCATTATTAATATAGCAGTCCGTTGCGGCAATTAAGCCAATACAACGCAAGAAAAATCGCACAAAATGCCATAAATCCAAGACCACCCAGACAAATTCCTTACCACATATAAATTTTTTTCTTCTATAACTTCTTCTTTTTTCATAAATTAGTTTTTAAAGCTATGTATCGGAGCAGGAATTCTTCCGCCGCGGTTTACAAATGCATCACATGAGTACGGATTTACAGGCATAATCGGTGCATATCCAAGTAAGCCACCGAATTCTACTGTTTCACCCACGCCTTTTCCGATAACAGGAATGATACGAACCGCCGTTGTTTTCTGGTTCACCATACCAATCGCCATTTCATCGGCAATAATACCGGAAATAGTTGTTGCCTTGGTATCCCCCGGAATGGCAATCATATCTAAACCCACAGAGCAGACACAGGTCATCGCTTCTAATTTTTCTAAAGTAAGAGCACCTGCCACTACTGCATCAATCATACCCTGATCTTCGCTGACAGGAATGAATGCACCACTAAGACCGCCTACATAAGAAGATGCCATTACACCGCCTTTTTTCACCTGGTCGTTAAGAAGTGCCAAAGCCGCTGTTGTACCCGGTGCTCCGGCATATTCTAAGCCAATTTCACACAAAATATCTGCTACGGAATCTCCGATTGCAGGAGTCGGTGCTAAAGATAAATCCACGATACCGAAAGGTACATCAAGACGTTTAGATGCTTCCCCAGCTACAAGCTGACCTACACGGGTTACCTTAAAAGCTGTCTTTTTAATTGTTTCGCAAAGAACTTCAAAGTTCTTTCCACGAACCTTTTCAAGGGCTGTCTTTACAACACCCGGTCCGCTGACACCAACATTAATAATCTTATCTGCTTCTGTTACCCCGTGGAATGCCCCCGCCATAAACGGGTTGTCATCCGGCGCATTACAAAATACAACCAGTTTTGCACAACCGAGAGAATCGTTTTCTTTCGTATACTCAGCTGTTTCTACAATCATTTCGCCCATCAGTTTCACCGCATCCATATTGATACCGGTTTTTGTGGAGCCTAAATTGACGGAACTACATACTCGTTCTGTTTTAGAAAGTGCCAAAGGAATGGAACGGATTAAAAGCTCATCCGCCGGTGTCATGCCCTTACTTACAAGGGCAGAATAACCACCAATAAAGTTTACCCCAACCTCATGCGCCACTTTATCAAGTGTTGCCGCGATGGAAGCAAAATCCTCCACTGTTTTACAAGCCGCACCACCAACCAAAGCAATAGGAGTTACAGAAATTCGCTTGTTGACAATCGGAATACCGAATTCCTTTGAAATTTCCTCTCCCGTAGCCACTAAATCCTTTGCCGCATCATAAATTTTGTCATAAATTTTCTTATTTAACGCATCTAAATCCGAGTCAATACAATCTAACAAACTGATACCAAGTGTGATAGTTCTCACATCAAGATTCTCGTGTTCAATCATCTTGTTTGTCTCGTTGACTTCAAACATATTTATCATAATGATTATCTCCTGTTTTGGTATATTTCTTAAATTCTGTGCATTTTTGCAAAAATTTCTTCCTTCTGACAACGGATGATTACACCGATTTTTTCACCAAGTGCATTCATATCATCTGCCACATCGCCGAAAGCCTTTGTTGCATTCGCATAGTCAACAATCATCATCATATTAAAATATCCGTCAACGATTGTCTGGGAAATATCAAGAATATTAATCTGATTCTCTGCAAGATATGTACAAACACCTGCAATGATACCGACTGTATCCTTACCTACTACTGTAATAATTGCTTTTTTCATAAAATTTATCCTCCAATATGTATTCGATTTGTATTAGATTTCAATCACGTCTGACACTTCGCTTCTTTTTGCAACGGATAAATGAAAATCCTTTGCTTTATACGGTGAATCAGACATATCAATTTCAAGTCTTACTGTTTCGTATGCCAGCTCCGGCATATTATTTTCTTTACTTAAGTGCCCTAAAATAACATTTTTTGTACCATCGTGTAAAATTCGGTCCAAAAGTCGTCCGCATAATTCATTGGACAAATGTCCTCTGTCACTTAAAATTCGTTGTTTTAAATAATACGGATAGGGTCCTACCTGAAGCATATTCACATCGTGGTTTGCTTCCAGTAAAACAGCGTCAAGACCTGTCATACATTCTACTATATAATCATTAAAATTGCCAAGGTCTGTTAAAATACCAACCTTTTTCTTTTCATACTGAACTCTGTACGCTACAGGTTTTTTCGCATCGTGGGAAATTTTCACCGGATAAACAGACATATCTTTTATCGTAAATTTCTCATCATATTTCACTTCGTGAAACAAGCCTTCCGGAAGAAGGCCTATTTTCTTATCCTGTTTAATTGCTTCATAAGTTTCCTTTGTGGTATAAATGGGAATTTCATATTTTCTGGCAAGAATTCCAAGCCCACTGATATGGTCAGAATGTTCGTGGGTAATTAAAATTCCATCCAGTTCAGAAGGTTTGATTCCAAGAGACTCAACCCCTTCTACCACTCTTTTGCAACTTATTCCCGTATCCACAAGCAAATGCGTAGCATCAGAGCCTACATAAATACAATTGCCACTACTTCCGCTGGCAATACTACATAGTCTCATAACTTACTCCTACTTTTTCCAATATATTTCAATCACATCACCGTGCTTTAATGTTTCCATATACTGTGCCGGCTGTTTGTTAATCGTTGTAACAATACCTGACCCCTGTGGTCTTGATAAGTCAAAATCAATATAATCAAATACATCAACAAAGACATATTCCGGTTTGCCCCTCAAAATATAAGTTCTGCCGTTTACGATAACACCAATCTGTTGTTCCAAAGGTTTTGCCGGTTGCACATTGACCGCTTCAGTCACTGTTTTTTGTTCTTCTTTCGCATATGGATTCACAGTAGTATCTGTCGTAGTCACAGACTGCGTGCTTGTAACAGATGGCTGTGCCACCGCCTGCGGCATTCCCGGAGTGCTTTCCACAATTTCTTTTGTATCATCATCTTCCATTTCATCATAAGACTGTGTCATATCATCGTCATCATCTGATTCTAATTTTGCCATAGACCACATTACAGAGAAGTTTCCATATACCTTCGTATCCATATCTGCGACCTTGTTATTTACGTAAATATGCATATTTTCATCCAGTAAAACATCCATAAATTCAATGATTTGCTTCACTGTATAGTAATCCAAAAATTCAATTTCATCGCCGTCACAAATGCTGTAATACTCTGACTGGAGCGCACCGTTTACATTAGCAAATTTCGGAAGCGATACAATCTGTTCGTTAACATATACATCAATTTCTCCGACAAATTCAGGCAATTTTCCGATTGTCATCTTTGCATCTTCACCTGCTGTGGATGATTCAATTCTGACAATATCGTTCGCCTTAATAGCTGTATGTAAATCTGCCTCTTCCCCATTTACCGCAATCACTGCCGCTTCTCCAAGCTGGCCTCTGACAATTCTGGATTTTCCATTGACTGTAAAAGTCAATTCTCTTCCTCTTCTCGGGAAAAGATTTTCATTCTGGAAATCCGCCTGCATAGCCACATCTACTACTGTCAAATGGTTATTATCATACAGTTTAATTCTGTCATCATTAAATGAAACATAAATAAAGTTATTATTCTGCTCGTAAAAACTCAAACATATACCAATTGGTGTAACAAGGAGCGAATCCTTCTTTACATCGTTTTCAAGGAATTCAATTTTCTGCATAACTTCTTCACCACGAAGTGCAACTCTTTCCACCTGAATTCCAAGTTCCCTTGCAATGCCTACGGTATAGCCGTCGATTTTACCGCCACCACCGACAACAAATACTGCGCTAACCGGTCTGTCGCCGTTTAATTCACAGATTTTTTCTGCCGCCTGTTTTGCCATTTTTTCAATAGCAGGTGCAATTACATTAAACAATTCCTCGCTTTTATATGTCTGCGGAAGACCAAGAATATCCTCGAATGTAACTTCATCCATTACACCCATATCACGTTTGATTTTTTCTGCCGTATTAAAATCCACAAGGCAATGATGTGCCAAGGTTTCCGTAATACTGTCACCGGCTGTCGGAATCATACCATAAGCTATGATACTTCCGTCCTTGGTAATGGAAATATCGCTTGTACCTGCCCCAACATCAATAAGACCGATATTTAACATACGGAATCTTTCAGGAATTGCCACACGAATGGCCGCAATCGGTTCCAATGTCAGATTTGCCACTTCAAGTCCTGCCATTTCAACCGCCTTGTAAAGACCGTCTACAACGTCATCCGGTAAGAATGTGGTAATCAAATCCGCACCGACTTTTTTCGCCTTGTGTCCCTGTAAATTGGTAATCTGATAGCCGTTTAAATAATAACGGATAATGGTGTAACCAACACAATAAAATTTCATATCCGTATCTTTATTTGACGCCTGAAATTCTTCATACGCTTTTTCTACGCCCAAAGAATCCAGTCCAAGGATATCTTCTTCCGTCATTTCTTTTTCACTTGGATATTCTAAATCCACGTGACTTGTAATGGTACGAAGCACACGACCAGCCGCCGCAATACATACTTCTTTTAATGGTTTACCAACCGCAAATTCAAGTTGACATTTCACTTCCTGTATGGTGTTTGCAACCGCGGTAATGTCATGAATCTGTCCATCGAGCATTGCACGGGTCTCATGTTCTTTTACGCGCTGTGCCACAACATAGAATTTATCCCCTATTTTGTAACCCACTGTACCTACAATGCTTCTTGTACCAATATCTAAACCATAAACCAGTTGTCCCGGATATTTATTCACTTCTGACATAAATATTCCTCCAATTTATCATCAATTTGTTGCTGCGCCAATTCCATAGCCCCATTATTATCTACGACAAAAGAGCTTGCATTTTTAAACTCTTCATACGATAGCTGCTGTGAGAAAATCTGCGTAATCTTCTCATCCGAATACCTACGGGATTTCCTGAGTCTTTCCCGCCTGATTTCATCTGTAGTATAAACATACCACATTTCATCCACTATTTTCCCATATCCGCACTCAATTAGCAAGGCTGCTTCAATAATAAAAAAATCAATTTCGTTCTTTTTCTTATGCTCCGCAATCTTATCTAAAATAAAATCATACACGGCGGGATGAATAATTGCGTTAACACGCCCAAGGAGCGACTCATCTGCAAATATCTTTGCCGCCATTTTCCCCTTGTCGATTTCACCATCTTCGGCAAGAATATCCACTCCAAGCAATTCAACAATCCTATCATAACACAGATTGCCCTTTTGTTGTAATTGTTTTGCCACATCATCCGCAAAAATCACAAAACAATTGTAGTTTTTCATAATATAGCGGATGACCTCGCTTTTTCCGCAGCCCACACCGCCTGTAATCCCTATGATTTTCATTTATCCTCCACTCCGAAGCGCTCACTTCGTGGTACGCAAGCAGAATATTATTTTGCCTCGTACCAGTTACTTCCGGTGTGTAAATCCACTTCCAGCGAAACTGCCAAAGAAGCCGCATTTTTCATACATTCTATGACAATCTGTTTCACTTCTTCTGTTTCATCTTCTGCTGTTTCCACAACCAGTTCATCGTGAATCTGTAAAATAAGCTTTGATTTTAAGTTCTTTTCTTTTAATTTTCTGAAAACGGCTATCATGGCAATCTTCATAATGTCCGCAGCCGTGCCTTGAATCGGTGAATTCATGGCAATTCTCTCCCCAAAAGCCCTCTGCATAAAGTTCGAGGAAGAAAGTTCGGGAATCGGACGTTTTCTGCCAAACATAGTCGTCACATAGCCTTTTTCCTTGGCACTTGCCACCAGATTATCCAAATATTCTTTGACCTTTGGATAGGTACCGAAATACTGTTTAATATAAACTGCCGCTTCTTTTGGCGAAATGCTTAAATCCTGACTTAAACCAAAGGAACTGATTCCGTACACAATACCAAAATTTACCGCTTTTGCATTGCGTCTTTGTAAATCCGTCACTTCTTCAAACGGTGTATCAAACACCTTTGAAGCTGTAATTCTATGAATATCCTCATCCATTTTATAGGCTTCAATCAGCTGCTTATCCTGACTTAAATGTGCCAGAATTCGTAGTTCAATCTGGGAATAATCCGCATCCGTAAAAATGTAACCCTCTGCCGGTACAAAAACCTTACGAATCAGTCTTCCCATCTCCATTCGCATCGGAATATTCTGTAAATTTGGCTCTGTGGATGAAATTCGTCCCGTTGCTGTAATTGTCTGGTTAAAATTCGTGTGAATTTTATTATCATCTTCTATGTGATTTACAAGTCCTTCCGCATATGTGGAATTTAATTTCGCAAGTGTCCTGTACTGTAAAATTTCAGAAACTATCGGATAATCCGCCTGCAATTTTTCTAACACATCCACTGCTGTGGAATAGCCGGTTTTTGTTTTCTTTCCACCGGGAATTCCCAATTTTTCAAACAGAACTTCTCCAAGCTGTTTCGGAGAATTGATGTTAAACTCCATACCCGCCTTTTCATAAATACTTGTAACAAGTACATCTATCTGCTTTTTCAGTTCTGCTGAATAAGCATTTAAGGCTTCTTTCTGAACGATAACGCCATTTTTCTCCATCTCATAGAGAACTTGAGAAAGAGGCATTTCAATCTCTTCAAATAAAGAAAGCATTCCTTCTTCCAAAAGCTTTTCTTTTAATATTTCATATACATCAAAGCAAACTACTGCCTGTTTTGCCATATAAGCAATCAGTTCATCGTTTCTATTTTCAAACAATGTACCTACACTATCTTTTCCGAATTTTTCTTTAAAATCCGGTATCATCTGTCCTAAGTATTCGTTTGCAACATCCTCAATTTCATAATCACTTTTTAACGGATTCAACAAATATGCCGCAATCAAAACATCAAAGAAATTCTTTGTATCTTCTGCATGGTACAGTGCATATTGGGGCTTTATATGAAAGCCGATAATCGTTGTATGTTCTGCAAGCTCTGACAATTTTCCCGCAAAATACTGTTCTGTCATAAACCCACACACCGGCATATAACAGACTTGTCTGTCCTTGGCAACGATTATTGTTGCAAGAAGCTTTGAACTGTTACCCACTTTATCCATAACAGGCATTACTGCCACTTTTTCTTCCTTGAAAAGAGAGGCAAAAACGCTTTCACACTCTGTCAACTCATCAACCGTCTTATAGGCCATAACCTCTTCCTTTGGGGAAACATTATCAAATTTTTTCAGATAACTTTTTAATTCCAGCTGCTTGAAAACCGGATAAGATTCCTCCGTGAAAAACTCACCTACTCTTGCATCACTTAAATCGGTAACAATATCTGCCTGAATGTTAATGGTGGCAAGAATTTTACTAAGGTCAGCCAGTTCTCTGTTGCTTTGCAAAGTTTCTTTTACAGATTTTTTCGCAATTTCATCAATATGCGCGTAAATATTCTCCACGCTTCCATATTGACTAATCAAGTCAGTCGCTGTTTTTGCACCAATTTTCGGAACTCCGGGAATATTGTCCGCCGTATCACCCTGAAGTGCTTTTACATCGATAAATTCCTGTGGTGTCACGCCATAAGCAGCCTTCACATCAGCAGGATAATAGTCCTCTACTTCGGTCTTACCGCCCTTGGTCTTTGGAATGCGGATTTTAATGTGCTCATCGGAAATCTGTAACAAATCACGGTCTCCCGAAACAAGTGACACTTCGATTCCTTTTGCCTGTGCACTTTTTGCCAACGTACCTAAAATATCGTCTGCCTCAAGACCCTCTTTTGACATAATTTTGATATGCATTGCAGTCAAAAGTTCTTTCATAACCGGCACCTGCATATGGAGCTCCTGTGGCATCGGTTTTCTGGTCCCTTTATATTCCTTATAGATTTCGTGTCTGAAGGTAGGCGCCTTTAAATCAAAAGCAACCACCAGATAATCCGGGTTTTCTTCATCCAGAATTTTAAAAAGAATGTTTAAAAATCCATAAATTGCATTGGTATGCATACCACTTGAATTAGTCAAATCCGGCACGCCATAGAACGCCCTGTTTAAAATACTATGTCCATCAATTAAAACTAATTTTTCACTCATAAAACAATCACCATACATAAAACTGCTACAATCGTACAAAGCCCGATTAAAACAGTGGAATAATGCACAAATTTCCGGCATTTCATCCAATATATCCAATCTTTATTTTCTTCAATCAATATTCCCAGTTCTTTTGACAGTTCAAACGTATTGCCCTGTTCCAGCCTGTTCATACCTTCCGTTATCAGAAACTGGATGGAAACCTCCTCCATACACTCCTGACACGATTCAATATGGGCAATAAATCTTTCCGCAGTCTCACTATCCAGTTTATCCGCCAAAAAATCGGGTATTAACTTTTCATATTCTTTGCAATCCAACATAATTTTACCCTTCAATAAGAAAATGCCTTTAATTGTTAATTTTAACACATTTCCGTCAAAGTAACAATAAAATAAACCTACCTTTTTACAGCCGCAATTTTGGGCTTAAAACGATAGGTTTTATTATTTTTTATATCCTATAACTCATTGTCCTTGGTTGTGGTACAATTCCGATTTCTCCGCAAGCAATTTTTTCGCCGCTGTTTCCCGACGGCTGCGATGTAAAATCATCTACTCCGCCGTGAATAATAATGGTTTTTCCGATAATTTCATCCACAAAAAACCTATCTGTCATCGTCACCAAAAATCCATAGCCGTCACAGCCGAAAATCGGTGGCAAATCCCCCGCATGATATGGATGGTTGCAATCTCCCGGATTATAGTGCATCATTGCATTCTTAAAGGAATCCTGCATATTTCCGCTACAGCTTTGCCCCTCATGGATATGAACTGCAAAAATCGGATTATCGCACCGATTCACATTACTTGGCAGGCCACACACATCCACCGCCACCAAAACGCCTTCCGGTACTTCAAAAAACTTTGCATTTCCTGTTACACTGGGATACCTATCACTGCCTTTTATCATTGCCATCGCCTTTGGTCTTCTGCTTAGTGCGGTAACCAAATTTCTGTATTGCATAGAACATTCATTTCCAAGCATACTACTACCTCTTTTTACTTTAATACTCATATAGTATGGCTTTGAAAAAAAAGTGTGAAAATTATAGTCCTCTTTCCTTCAATTTTGCTACCAACTGCACATAAAACTCACGGACATCAAACCCCTGTATATTTTCACGGTTCAAATCAATCATATCCGCATGAGAAATCCCGCGTTTTCCCTTCGCCGTAAGTAGTGTAAAACTGTCTCCGAATGAAAAAGACTGCGCCGAAACCAAACCGTCATTGGCACCATCAAAGTATTTTACTAACGGATATGAGAAATTCAGTGGGAATTTTCCGTGGGTAGCATGTCCCAAAACAGAACCATAGCTTTGACAAAAAATCTCGTCAGGCATCTTATATCTTAAATCATTCCCCGCACACGCTGACTCTGTCAAATCACTGACCGCTTCCATAAAATCAGGACTTGTATCTCCCAGTTTCTTTACCGCGGCATTATATGTACCAGCCACCTTTGTCTGCATTTTTTCAGGAATCTTATCTAAAAGATAATCGGCAAATCCACAGCCTCTGTGTGGCGTATTTATCGTCGTAAGGGATGCAATGTAAGGTGCCACTCCAAGTTTTGCAATGGCATATCTGCAATCCAGACCGCCTTTGGAATGTGCAATGATATTCAGTTTTTCATAGCCATTCTTTGCCACAATCTCCTTGATACGACAAGCCAATTCTCCGGCACTTTCCTCAACTGACAATGCCGACTGATGTTCTCCGTAAAACAGCGTTGCCCCGTTACGTGTAAGTTCCCCCGGAACCCTGCCCCAGTAGTTGAGTTTTTTAGAATCCCTGAAAAACACACCGTGAACCAAAAGAATCGGATATTTTGTCTTGCATATCTGTAGATGTTCTCTCTGTTCATTTAATAAATCTTTTTTTGTCTCTTCTAAAACTTCTCTGCCTGTAACTTTTATGATATAACTAAGCGCAAACAGGTGTACAATCGGAATCGGTCCACAAATGGCACCAATAATTCTCGGTTTTATTCCAAGCTGAACAGACGTACAATACACACTGATAATGCCATTCCAGAATAATACCACGTGCGCCAGTGCACACATAATTACACTTATCACATAATTCAGCCAATCAAACGGCAAAAGAAAAATCAGTGCAATATGATACACAATCGACACGGTAAGTGATATACAAAAAATCGCCAAACATTCCGTTCCGTGATTGCAGAATTTAATCCAAGCCTTTTTTATCGTTGTATCCGTGAAACCTGCTACAATATTGACTCCGACAAAACAAATCGCCGCAAAAAGTGCAAACACCATATGAAATTTTATAAGATAAAAACTATTCGCCGCAAATACAAACAGTATTGCAAATATAATGCGGTACAAAATCCGATATTTGCTCATATATTTTCTCCCAACAAGGTTATTTCATCTCACGCATTCTCCGATAAAAAGTTACTTTTGAAAATCCGGTCACTTTCAAGGCTTCATCTACTGTTCTTTTCTTTTCTTTCATTTTATACATAGTGGCAAAAATAGGCAAGTAACTTTTATAATCTTCCACGGACTTCTTTGTTGTGGTAATAAAAGACACAAAAAAACGCTAAATCCACGAATCATCGTACATTTAGCGTTTTTATGCCGGCAGCGGGACTTGAACCCGCACGTGGTTGCCCACAACAGATTTTGAGTCTGCCTCGTCTGCCATTCCGACACGCCGGCTTATCTAACTGTCTTCAACAGCCGAATACTATAATAACATATCCGGTTGTTTCTGACAAGTAGATTTTTCATTTTTTAGCCATTTTGAATATAATTTCCATCTTTATCATATTACTTACGTTAAAACCCCATATTCTTATATACATCAAATCCATCCAGTGTTGCAAAATAATCCTTTGGTGTTTCCGCTCTTCTGATAAGTTCAACACTACCGTCTTCTTTCAAAAGAAGCTCTGCACATTTCAATTTACCGTTATAGTTATATCCCATTGAATAACCGTGGGCACCTGTATCATGGATGACCAAAACATCACCAATTTCAATTTCCGGAAGCATTCTGTCTACCGCAAATTTATCGTTATTTTCACAAAGAGAACCTGTTACATCATATTTGTGGTCACACGGTGCATTTTCTTTTCCCATAACCGTAATGTGATGATAAGAACCATACATGGCAGGCCTCATCAGGTTTACCGCACAGGCGTCACAACCGATATATTCTTTATAAATGTGTTTCTGGTGAATGGCTGTTGTTACAAGATGTCCGTAAGGTCCCATCATAAAACGTCCCATCTCCGTGTAAATCGCCACATCATCCATTCCGTTTGGCACCAATATCTCTTCGTAAGCCTTGTGAACACCTTCACCAATCGTATAAATATCATTTTTCTCCTGGTCCGGTAAATATGGAATACCTACACCACCTGAAAGATTAATAAATGCAATATGAACGTCTACTTCTTCTTTCAATTTTACAGCAAGTTCAAACAAAATTTTTGCAAGGAGCGGATAATATTCATTTGTTACTGTATTACTTGCCAAAAATGAGTGTATACCAAAGTGTTTTACGCCTTTTTCTTTTAAAATTTTAAAGCCTTCAAACAACTGCTCCGTTGTAAAACCATACTTTGAGTCACCCGGATTATCCATAATACCGTTACTCATTTCAAAGAGTCCCCCCGGATTGAATCTGCAACTGATTGTTTCCGGTAGTTTTCCGATAGTTTTTTCTAAAAATTCAATGTGTGTAAAGTCATCTAAGTTGATGGTGGCACCTAGTTCATTGGCATACACATATTCTGAGGCAGGGGTAGCATTGGATGAAAACATAATGTTATCGCCCTTTACTCCAAGCGCATTACTTAACAATAATTCCGTATAAGAAGAACAGTCACATCCACAACCATATTCATTTAAAATTTTAATTAAAAACGGGTTTGGATTCGCTTTTACCGCGAAATATTCCTTAAAGCCTTTGTTCCACGAAAAAGCTTCTTTTACTGCTTTTACATTTTCCCTGATACCTTTTTCATCATAAATATGAAAAGGTGTCGGATATGTTTTGATAATTTCATCTAATTGTTCTTTTGTTACAAATGGTACTTTTGACATTTCTCTCTCCTAAATCTTTTTCTCTATCTCATCTTCACGATATTGATTATAATAAGTGCGCTCTGATTTCATCCCCTGAAAGTGGGCTCAAATAAGCCGGTGCAATATCAAATACCGTCTTACAACCTTTAACGCCTTCTAAAGAAAGCTTCTGGGCTGCTCTTGCATAAGCCACCAAAACAGATGATGTAAACTCAGGGTTGGAATCCAATGTTAATCTATATTCGATAACGTGTTTATTTTCATTGTTAAATCCTGTAGTACCTGTACGGAATACAAATCCGCCATGTGCCATTTTGCTGTGGTTTGCATCGAGTTCTTCTTTTGAAATAAAGTTTACGGTTGTATCATAGTCTGCAAAGTAGTTTGGCATAGTCTTAATTTCATTTTCAATCTTCGCTAAGTCTGCGCCTTCTTTTGCTACAACATAACATTCTCTTTTGTGCTTCTGTCTTGTGGTCAATTCCGGATTTTCACCATTTCTTACAGATTCCAGTGCACTTTCGACAGGGATTGTATACTGTTTTGCATCCAATACGCCTTCAATTCTTCTTATCGCATCGGAATGTCCCTGACTGACACCTTTACCCCAGAATGTGTAATCATTTCCTGTTGGTAAAATACAGTTAGAATACAGTCTTGTCAAAGAGAACATACCTGGGTCCCAGCCTACGGAAATAATACCAACTTTTCCGCTTACTTTTGCCACTGCGTCAACCGCCGCAAAATGCTCCGGAATTTTTGCGTGTGTGTCAAAGCTATCAATTACGTTAAAATATTTCACATATTCTTTTGTCTGCTGTGGCAAATCTGTTGCACTACCGCCGCAAAGAATCATTACATCAATTTTTCCTACAAAGTCCTGAATATCATTCACAGAATACACCTTTACGCCCTCTGTTTTAATACTGACTGTTTCCGGGTTTCTTCTTGTAAATACCGCTATAAGTTCCATATCATCATTATGACTGATAGCTGCTTCAATTCCCCTTCCTAAGTTTCCATAGCCTAAAATACCGATTCTAATTTTCATTATTCTTTCCGCTCCTTAAATGTATTAATTCTATTTCATTTCGCATAGCATCTTTAAAAAGAGTTACGAAATTCTTTTGCCCACTGTAAAGACATGTATCGTCTTTGCTCTCTCCAAAATCACCTGTTAAAACGTATTTACTATCTACAATCAGCCTGATTTGATTTTCCATAAGGCTGTCGCTTAAATAAATATTACAATTTTTAATATCCGGTGATGTGTCTGTGATAATAACTACTTTCTTTTTTTCATCAATCAAGTTTATGAAAGCCTCTTTGAATAAATGAAGCTTTTCACTGGCGATGCTGATATACACTCTATG
>ERZ1032130.121-NODE-121-length-23358-cov-4.514569_pt1 | contig 23358 bp, 20 predicted proteins | sample MGYA00517879_ERZ1032130 | MGnify/ENA primary metagenome ERZ1032130 (study PRJEB33719, sample SAMN04262597) | wastewater metagenome | biome: rural village; feature: animal feces; material: feces | host: Bos taurus | place: El Salvador | collected 2012-01-31 ...
CGGTGTGAAGGACTGTACCGGGGGAAGAACGGTCTGCTTGACGGCGGCAGGGGCGATCACGGCAGGAGCCGATGATTTCCCCATGATTCTCGACCCTCTATTTCCCGACCGTAATGGAGACACCCCGGGACTGTATAGCACCATAACCCGCGACCAAAACTTGAAAATCACTGTAACTGTAACACCCGTTGATTACACTAAGGTAGAGTGGTTTATCGACGACTCGCAGGTGGCTACAGGCACTGAACTTGACATGGCACTGCTTGCCGGTGAATATACACTGAAAGTAGTAGCTACCACTACCCAAGGCAAATCCACATATCGCTTATGCACTGTGAAGGTGCTGCCGCTTGCAGGTGACGCTACTTTGCAGAATATTGAAACCGAACGCATCGTGGCTCCCGGCATTTCGGCAACCCTTCACGGAGAGAACCTTGCCGGAGTGAAGAGCTTCAATATCGGAGGCGTTGAGGTAACCGATTTCAAGGTTACAGCCGACGATATGGGTGAAGTGATTGAATATAAAGTCCCTGAAGGACTTGAGGCCGGAGTCTATCGTGTAGTGCTCAACACAGCCGATGGCTCGTTAGGTGGCGGACAAATCACAGTGAGCAGCGCAGCCCTTGTGAGAGGAGACTCTTTCCGTGCAAATGCAGGCGCAGAGTTTACACTCACAGGTATCAACCTCGATGACATTGCTGCCATCACCATTGGAGGAGCTGAAGTAAGCAATTTCACAACACAATCATTCGATGTGATTTCATTCACATTCCCGGCTCTTGAAGTGGGTGATCACACTATGACAGCAACCTCAAAGAGCGGACAGGAAGTGAGCTTCGCCGGAACTACAGGACTCAGCAACAAGGCAACAGTCACAGTAACAGCCGAAACAACCGTGTGGGAAGGACATCACTATGTGTCGTGGGAATTACCCGACGGCAATCCCAACAAGACGTTCAATATGATTTCGGGCGAACAGTTCAAGTCGTTTGGAGCAGGAAGCACATTGCGTATCTACTACTCGCTTGAGTCGAGTGCCGAGTATCACCAAATGCAGATTACTTCGGGCTGGTGGGCTGATCTTCCAGGTACGTCAAAGATCGACCTTGCCGAGGATGGAGTTCGCGTTCTCGTAATCACCCAGGAGATGATTGACATGGTGACATCACAGGATGGATTCCTCTGTGTGGGTCACGGATATTATGTTGATAGAGTAACCATTCAATGACAATCATGAAACGCCAAGTAATAACTTCAATCATGGTGTCTTCAATTATGTCGATGACAGCTGCTGCACAACACAATGTGCAGCAGCCGGTTATCCCTGCCGATGCCAGAATTGAGAAGAAAGTTGAGAAAACACTGAGTCGTCTCACTCTTGAGGAGAAAGTGGGACAAATGATGGAAGTGGTAATCGACCTTATCGGAGACAACAACAGCAAGGGCGTATTTGAAATCAACGAACGCAAACTCGACTCACTGTTGTGCAACTACAAGGTGGGATCGCTGCTGAATGCGCCGAACACTGTGGCGCCTACTGCGGCAGAGTGGGAGCGACACATTGCAAAGATACAAAAGGCTTCGATGAAGCATCTGGGTATTCCTTGCATCTTCGGTCTCGACCAGAATCATGGTTCTACCTACACTCAGGGCGGTACATTATTCCCGCAGAACATCAATGTGGCTGCTACCTTCAACCGCGAAATCGCACGCAGTGCAGCCGAGGCAACAGCCTACGAAACCCGTGCCGTGAGCGTGCCTTGGAGCTACAGCCCCACAATAGATCTTGGTCGCGACCCACGCTGGCCTCGCATCTGGGAGAATTTCGGAGAAGATTGCCTGCTCAACGCAGTGATGGGAAGTGAGATGGTGCGTGGATTCCAAGGCGATGACCCCAACCACGTGGATAACCGCCACATCGCCGTTTCGCTAAAGCATTATATGGGCTATGGAGTGCCATTCAGTGGCAAAGACCGTACACCGGCCTACATTGCGCCATCGGAATTGCGTGAAAAGCATTTTGCTCCATTTCTTGCCGGACTCAAGGCAGGTGCACTTTCGGTGATGGTCAATTCGGCATCGGTCAACGGACTGCCGGTGCATGCCAACCGCGAGCTTCTCACGGAGTGGCTCAAGGAAGAAACCGGCTGGGACGGTGTGCTGATTACCGACTGGGCCGATATCAACAATCTCTACACTCGCGAGATGGTTGCTACCGACAAGAAGGATGCATTGCAAATGGCTATCAATGCCGGAATCGATATGATAATGGAGCCTTACAGTGCCGATGCTTGTCCGCTGATTATAGAACTTGTGAAAGAGGGCCGTATTCCCCAAAGCCGCATCGATGATGCAGCTCGCCGTGTACTCCGCATGAAGTATCGTCTTGGACTCTTCGACGAGCCTGCACAAAAGCTTGCAAAATATCCCGATTTTGGTGGAGAAAAATTTGCCCGTCTTGCCCTTGGTGCTGCCGAGGAGAGTATGGTGCTTCTCAAGAACGAGAACGGAATGTTGCCACTAAGCCGTGGTAAGAAAATCCTGCTCACCGGACCCAATGCCAATCAGATGCGTTGCCTTAACGGAGGATGGAGCTACACTTGGCAAGGACATCGCACCGATGAATTTGCCGATAGATATAACAGCATATATGAGGCAATGTGCAACACTTTTGGAGCCGAAAACGTGAAGCTCTGCCAAGGTGTCACCTACAATGAGGGTGGAAAATACTTTGAAGAGAATACTCCCGATATTGAAGCTGCTGTGCGTGCAGCCGCTGATGTGGATGTGATTGTAGCTTGCATAGGTGAAAATTCCTATTGTGAAACTCCGGGCAACCTCACCGACCTCAACCTGTCGGTGAATCAGCGCAACTTGGTGAAGGCACTGGCACAGCTCGGTAAGCCTATTGTGCTCGTTCTCAATGAAGGACGTCCCAGAATAATTGCCGACATCGAGCCTCTTGCTGCTGCAGTGGTACACACAATGCTTCCCGGAAACTATGGCGGTGATGCACTTGCCCGCTTGCTTGCAGGCGATGCCAACTTCAGCGGAAAGTTGCCTTACACTTATCCAAAGGAGATAAACTCGCTTATCAATTATGACTACAAGAAGAGCCAGGAAGTGGAAACTATGGCGGGAGCCTACGACTACGACGCCAAAGTGACTGTTCAATGGGGCTTCGGTTTCGGAAAGAGCTACACAACATTTGCTTACAGCAACTTGCGTGTAGATAAAACCGAATTTACTGCCGATGACATCATCACAGTGAGCATTGATGTGCAAAACACAGGCAAATGCGAAGGAATGGAAAGTGTGCTGCTCTTCAGTAGCGACAAGGTTGCAAGCCTCACTCCCGATTGCCGTCGCCTGCGTGATTTCACCAAGATTTCACTCAAACCCGGCGAGAAGCAAACAGTGACATTCACATTGCCGGCAACAGACCTCGCATTTGTGGGTTATGATGGCAAGTGGATTCTTGAAAAAGGTGAATTTACACTGCAAATTGCAGGAGAACAAACAACAGTAACTTGCACCGCAACCCAAAAACTTTGATAATATACTCTCTACACACTTTTTTAGGTCTCAATAGACAACACATCATCAAAACAATATGAAAACAACAAAGCCGCATCGTGACAAAGATGGGGTGAAAAAACAAAAATGACTACACCGACAGAAAATTCACAATAGTGATGATTCTGCCGGTGTAGTTTTGTTTTGTGATTATATTGAAAGTGTAATTATTGTTATTTGTGAGATGGCAACAAGTAACGGCGATAACGAATGAGGAAGTATGTTAGAACAAGGCTTATGAAAGCGAGCTTTGGAAAGCCGCCATTGGTGGGGACACCGAAAGTTTCAAATGTAGTGCCCACGTAGGTGGCAGCAACATCGGCAGTTGCAAAAATGTAGGAGCTGATTACTACCACCGAATTGTTGATGGCATGAGCAATGATGGGAACCCACAGTGAGCCTGTCCATACGAGCAGATAGCCAAAAACAGCTCCGAGCAGAAGCCTGGGTACAAAGCCGAAGAACTGGAAGTGAAGTAGGCTAAACACTATTGCAGCCAGCCAGATGCTAAAGTGTGAATTGCGGAATTGCGAAAGAGAGCCTTGCAATGCTCCACGGAAGAGCATTTCCTCGCTGATGCCTGTGAGAACACCCATAAGGAGCACACAGCCAATCATTCCAAGAAAGGTGTTGCCTTTGAGGAAGCTGTCGGTTACAGCCTTTGCAGCATCTTCGGTAGCACGCATCCATTGCTCAATAGCAGATAGAGAGTCGGGGAGTGAAAGCTGTTCATTGAGATATACTATATAGTTCATTGCAGGCATTGAAATCGCAAGCAATAGAATCACAAACAGAATTTCACGCCAATGAGGTGCTATGTTGAGTTTCAAGAACGACATCGGCTTGGAAGTGATAAAGCGCGCTGTGATAAAGGCCGGAATTATGAACACTAGTAGGTCTTGAAGCACAATGGATATGGTGAGAAGGGGCTTTGTGCCAATTGAGAGAATGCCCGTGATTGCCGCAGTAATAATAGATGCAAAAACGAGGCCGAAGAAAAAACAGGACCAGAGTATAATCTGCCTGCCATTAAGAGAGTTGCGGTTAAGTAGGTCGTTATTTTTCATTTTTCATTGTAGTTTTATGCAAAAATAGCTATAAATCCTCAAAGAAAGGACATTTAAGCATCAAGAATTAGTGGTTTATGCTAAAAATGGGTTAAAAAGTGAACAATTCTTGTACTGAATAGGTAATAATTTGTAGATTTGTAAAAATTAAAACTTAATGATATGAAATCAATTAAATTATTATTGATTGCGTTGTTGCTGGCTGTTGCTGGTGTTGATGCATTTGCCCAAAAGATTGAACAGGTTACAGGCATTCCCAAGAATGAGACCAAAGCTGAGAAGAAAGCCCGCGAAAAGAAACTAAAGGCTCTTGCCGATTCCATTGCATTTATTGATGCTCAAAAGGGCGTGGCTGAGGGTTACTTTGTAGTAACAGCCGACAGAATGATGCTTGGCAATTCAGGCAGAATGTATAATTCTCCTAATTCGAGCACGAATTTCATACTCGTTCAGGGTGATACGGGCACGGTTCAGATAGCATTCGAGAATGGAATGATGGGAGCTAACGGACTTGGCGGAATCACCGTTGAAGGTATGATAGGTAACATAAAGAGCAGTACATCGAAGAATGGAGATGTCCATTATTCATTCAGCATTCTCGGAACCGGAATTTCGGCTCAAATCACTATTGATTTGTATAAGAACAGCAATCAGGCTGTTGCGATAGTAAGCCCTAATTTCATGTCCGACCGTCTTACGGTGTATGGACCATTGATTCCCTATAAGAAATAATAATATCTGTTACTGAAATATTAACCCCTGCTACATCAGTCTGTTGCAGGGGTTTTTCTTAGTAAATAGGCATTGCCAATGCCTACAGATTATTGGAGCATAGCCAGAAATTCGTCCTCATTAAGTATTTTTATTCCAAGCTTCTTGGCTTTTTCGAGCTTAGCCGGACCCATATTCTCACCGGCGAGAACAAAGTCGGTCTTAGAGGAAATGGAGCCAACATTCTTGCCACCGTTTTGCTCAATCATCTTCTTATATTCGTCGCGAGAGTGATGCTCAAACACACCGCTAATCACAATAGATTTTCCTGCAAGACGGTCGCTGACGGCTGCTATTGCTTCTTCCGAAACAGCCATTTGCACACCGGCGGCGCGTAACCGCTCTACAATATTGCGATTTTCAGCTACAGCAAAGAATTGAGTTACGCTTTCTGCAATTTTTGCACCAATCTCATCGATGCAGGCAAGCTGGAACTCGTTCATAGCCATAAGGTTGTCGATGTTATGGGCTGCAAAGGCGAGTTTTTTTGCCACTGTTTCTCCCACAAACGGAATAGAAAGGGCAAATATAACGCGCTCAAACGGCACGCTGAGGGAATTATGGATGCCGGTCATAATGCGTTGTGCCGATTTTAAGCCAAAGCGGTCGAGGGTCATCAGTTTTTCAGTTGTAAGGTCGTAGATATCGGCAACGTTGCGAACTAATCCGGCATTGAATAGCTGCTCAGCAAGTTCTTCACCAATGCCATCAATGTTCATCATGCGACGCCCCACGAAGTGCTCTATTTTGCCTGTTATTTGCGGAGCACAGCCATCACTGTTTGTGCAAACCCAAGCTGCTTCACCCTCAACGCGACGAAGAGGAGAGCCACACACAGGACATGCCTTAACAAATTCTATCGGTCGGCTATCGGGTAGTCTGCTCTCAAGCTCTACGCCTACAATTTTAGGAATAATTTCACCCCCTTTTTCCACATATAGCATGTCTCCATAGTGAATGTCGAGAGAGCGGATAATATCCTCATTGTGTAGTGAAGCACGCTTCACAATTGTGCCAGAAAGCAAGACCGGCTCAAGATTGGCAACCGGAGTGATTACGCCTGTGCGTCCTACCTCAAACGACACGTATTTCAGTTTAGTGCAAGCACGCTCGGCTTGGAATTTATACGCAATAGCCCAGCGTGGCGACTTTGCGGTGCTGCCGAGATTAAGTTGCTGACGCAAGGAATTAATTTTGAACACCAAGCCATCTGTAGCAACGGGAAGTTTCTTGCGTTCTACGTCCCAATTGGCTATAAATTCGCGCACTGCGTCGATAGACGGGAGAATCGTCATAGCGTCTGAAACCTTGAAGCCCCACGACTTCACAGCCATCATATTGTCGTAATGGTTGTCGCAAGGGAGATTGTCACCAAGAAGGTAATAAATATAGGCATCAAGACCACGGCGAGCCACCTCGGCAGAGTTCTGGAGTTTAAGAGTGCCAGCAGCGGCGTTTCGAGGATTTGCAAAGAGCGGCTCCTCGTTATATGCGCGTTCGCGATTCAGCTCCTCAAAGGTGCTCCATGGCATAAGAATTTCACCGCGTACTTCAAACTTGTCGGGGAATCCTGTGCCTTGCAATTGCAGCGGAATACTCTTTATTGTCATTACATTAGCGGTAACGTCATCACCACGCACACCATCGCCACGAGTTACAGCACGCACCAAGCGCCCATTTTCATAGGTGAGAGAGATAGACGTACCATCAAACTTCATTTCACCTACAATCTGACATTCATCGCCGCCAAGTCCACTCTTAGCACGTCGCAGGAAATCTTCTACCTCCTCGATTGAGTAGGAGTTGGCGAGCGACATCATCGGACGCTCATGAACAACTTGCGTGAAAGCCTTGTTGATGTCGCTTCCTACGCGCTGAGTTGGAGAGAGCGGGTCGAAATATTGTGGATAGTCACGCTCCAAGTCTTCAAGCTCGCGAAGCAAATCGTCAAACTCCTTGTCGGAAATTGTTGGAGCGTTAAGCACATAATAGTTATAGTTGTGGCGGTTGAGTTCAGCGCGAAGCTCATCAATCCGCTGTTTAAATAGATCAGTCATAAATGTAGAAAATGAGAAATAAAACACATAAAAAGCTTAAAGCTCCACTGTCTTCAGCTCTTGCCAACCACGCTGGAAGTATTGCTGTGCAAAGTCACCAGGGCGTATCACATCATCGTTCCACATTACAATATCAATGTCGATTGGAATTACACCTTGGAGTTTGCTTGCAGGCGTGCGACCACAAACCGATTCATATTGCTTCATTAGAGCAATTGTGGATTCAAGGTCCTGTTTTGTTGTGGCAGTCATTACCGCATTCAGATAATCTGCATCTCGTCCGTTCACAGCTACTGAATTGTAGATTGACGAAACCTTGACATCGCTAAAGATGTGTTTAAGCCACTCAATACCGTGCTTCATTTGCCACTCTCGGTCGCGGCTGTTGCTACCAACGCTTAGTGTTAATGTGTTCATTGCTTTATTCCTTTCATCGTTAGTGATATACGTTTTCTTTCGAGGTCAATATCCTTCACCGCTACACGAACGTGCTGATGTACCTTCACTACCTCGGTAGGTGATGAGATGTAGTGGTCACACATCTCGGATATATGCACAAGTCCGTTCTCGTGCACACCTATATCGACGAATGCACCAAACTGGGTTAGATTAGTGATTATGCCATTCAGCTCCATTCCCGGGTGAAGTTGTGTAATGTCGGTGATATTTTCATCAAATGCCATAGCATCGATACCTTTGCGAGGGTCACGCCCCGGCTTCTCAAGCTCATTCATAATATCGGTGAGTGTGGGCAGACCAACATCGGCTGAGATATATTTGTTGATGTTAATTTTTGTCCTTAATTCGGGGCTTGAGATGAGTTGAGCTACTGTGCAACCGCAATCCTTTGCCATTTGCTCAACGAGAGGATACCTCTCGGGGTGAACAGCTGAATTGTCGAGAGGATTGCTGCTCTCGGGTATGCGGAGAAAGCCAGCACACTGCTGGAATGCCTTGGCTCCCATGCGAGGCACATTCATTATCTCACGACGCGAATGGAAATCTCCATTCTGGGCGCGATATTCCACTATGTTTTTTGCCAATTGCGGCCCAAGTCCGGCTACGTAGGTGAGTAGTTCGCGTGATGCAGTATTGATGTTTACACCTACGCTATTCACGCAACTTTCAACCGTGAAATCAAGAGCTTGCTTGAGCTTTGTTTGGTCAACATCGTGCTGGTATTGCCCTACACCGATTGACTTAGGATCGATTTTCACGAGTTCGGCAAGTGGGTCAATTAGGCGGCGACCAATTGACACAGCCCCACGCACTGTGACGTCTTTGTCGGGAAATTCATCACGCGCTATCTTTGATGCAGAATAGATGGAGGCACCACTTTCGCTCACTACAAACACTTTGATGTCGCGATTGTAGCGGATTGATGCCAGAAATTTCTCAGTTTCGCGGCTTGCAGTGCCGTTGCCGAGAGCGATAGCATCAATTCTGTAGGCTTCAACGAGATTAGACACTTTCTTAGCCGCTCCTGAAAAGTCATTCCGGGGTGGGGTGGGGTAGATGACATCATTGTGAAGCAGATTGCCCTGCTCATCGAGGCACACCACCTTGCAGCCTGTCCGGTAGCCCGGATCTATGGCAAGCACACGCTTGTGTCCAAGCGGTGGAGCAAAGAGAAGCTGACGAAGATTCTGAGCAAACATATCGATTGCTTCATCGTCGGCACGTTCTTTCGACGAAGCAGCAAATTCAGTCTCTATTGAAGGACGCACGAGTCGCTTGTAACTGTCAGAAGCGGCTTTACCGACGAGTGATGAAGATTCTCCATTTCCACGAACTACAATGCGGTTGATGCTTGTTTCTGCATGGTCGTCGTCGGTCTTGATCGATACTTTAAGGAATCCCTCTTTCTCACCACGACGCATTGCAAGAAGGCGGTGAGAAGAGCAGCGACGAAGAGGCTCAGAGCAGTCAAAGTAATTCTGGTATTTCTCGCCCTCTTCCTCTTTCCCTTTTACTACTTTGCATGTGATTGATGCAGTGCGGCGGAACGTGCCACGGACAGTGTTACGGACTGCTTCATTTTCTGATACCCATTCTGCAATGATGTCGAGTGCGCCATTAATGGCTTCGTCGGTATCAGCTACCTTGTCGTTCACATAACGGTGGGCAGTGCGGGTGATGTCATCGCCATGTTGTGCCATGATGATACGTGCAAGTGGCTCAAGACCTTTGCCACGAGCGATCTCAGCACGTGTACGGCGTTTTGGCTTATATGGGAGGTAAATATCCTCAAGCTCGGTTGCATTGAAGCAGCCTACAATCTTCGATTTAAGTTCGGGTGTCAGTTTCCCGGCATCTTCAATTGTAGAAAGGATTGTTTCCTTGCGCTTTTCAAGCTCCATTAAAGCCTCCTTGCGCTTGCTGATCGATTGAATGGCAATCTCGTCGAGTTCACCAGTGGCTTCTTTACGATAACGGCTGATAAACGGGATTGTTGCACCTTCGTCGAGGAGGGCAAATACATTTGCAACCCTTGTTTTGGGGAGATTAAGTTCAGCCGCTAATATATCAATGATTTTTTCCAAATTCTTGAAGTTTGTACTTTATTTCTTGCGTTTAAGGGTGATAAGAGTAATTTCAGGAGTTGCGCCAACACGCATGGGAATTGCAACTTCACCCAGTCCGATATTTACATAGAGCTTCTGTGAATCCTGCTCGTATAATCCGCCCCATTCATCATAGCGCCAGGCTGAAGGAGAGAGGCGAATACCAAAGAAACCAAGTTCAATCTGCATGGCGTGGGTATGTCCGGCTAGCATGAGGTCGATGTTCGACTTGGGTATCACCTCGCCGCGCCAGTGACGCGGATTATGTGATAGGAGAATCTTGAAGTCGCTGTCGTTGAGCGAATGGTGAGCTTTTGATAGTTTTCCATACTTAGGAAATGGTGGTTCACCCCAGTTTTCCACACCGATAACGCAAATTTTGTTTTCGCCGCGAGTAATCAGTGTATCAGCATTGTTGAGCAACGTCCAACCCATTTTGCGCTGTAATTCGCAAAGGCGAGCATTGTTGACTTCACGTGCTTCGGGTGAATCCCATTCCATATAGTCGCCATAGTCGTGGTTACCAAGGATAGAAAGAACTCCATCGGCAGCTCTCAATCGGCTTAGTGTAGATGCAAATGGTTCAGCCTCGTCGGTACAGCGGTTCACCAAGTCGCCAGTGAATACAATCAAATCAGGCTTTAGCTGGTTGATTGAATCAACAACCAAAGCTGGATAAGAAGTGTCGCTGCCGTAGGATCCAAGATGAAAGTCGGAAAATTGTGCAATGGTGTAGCCATCAAACTGCACAGGCAGATTTGCAAATTCCATTTCCACGCGCTTGACCTCTACACTCTTGCTCGTGATTAGCGCACCCCACCACATTGCAATGAAAGTTATAACCGCTATCGCAGAGGCTATAATGCCACTGTATTTAGGCGTTTTCTTCCTTATCAAGCCACCCCCCCACATAAATGCGTGAGCAATCAGTGCAAGATATTTGGGAATATAGAATGAGAAGTAGCTGAATAGCATCCACATTATAGCGCAAAGCCCATCATTGTCGATTGAGCGACGTGGCAATGCTATGGCAACGATTATAAGTGTCATTAACAAAAAAGAAGCAACCAAGTGAATGATCTGCACCCACTTGGGCTTCAGTGCCTTTCGCAAATAGAAAAGAATCAGCGCATCAATGCCTGCATTGATGATTATCGCCAATAATATTGGAATCATTTGCAAACGCATAGGGTGACGTTTAAGAATGAAAAAACTATCACTTAATGCTATTTCACAGATTCAGCAATGGCTTCAAGATGATTACGCAATGGATTTGAATACATTGTGAGTATCATGTTGCGCATAAAAGCGATGTCGTTGTCATCGACTGGGATATCAACCTTTGCGAGCTGCTTTTCAACGTAATCGAGAAATTCCGCCTTCTCTTCAGCCGAATACTTGTCGGCAAATCTGTTACTGTCCTCTACAATATCATAGGAGATGTAATTGCAAGGATAGAATCGGTAGTTGAGATGGATAGCGCGGTCGATAATGTGACAAATGTGGCGCACAATTTCGTTCTTATCGGTATCGGCAGGAATCTTGTCGAGTTCCTCATTTATGCTCTTCGTAAAGGTGAAGTGCACACGGCCCTTGTATTGCAGCAAACCGGTCTCCATACTGAAGAGATCGTCGCGCTGCGATTTCTTGAAGTTGGGATCCTTGCTCTTGAGCAGGAATTCCTTTGCTTTGAGATAATCGTTGGGGTCAAATTCATAGCTGATCGACACCGGCATAAGATTGATTTCCTTGAGGCTTTGAATGAGACACTTTCCGCCACCAAGAGCAAGCATTTTTATGAGACTCTCCTGTGTACGGTCGTTACTGTCTTTGCAGCGGCCTTCGCGCTGGGCAATCCAAACAGACTGTTTTTTCTGTGTTAATGTGAAATGAATGTAGCCCGAAAGCTGCTGCGCAGCCTCAAAGGTCTGACGCTTACTCATATCACGTTTCACAATGAAACTGCGGTTAAGTCGCACCAGTGATGAAATCCAATCATAGATAAGAAGATTGTTACCAATGGCGACTTCGGTAGTAGGCTTATTCTGGCGAATAAGATTTATGTTCAGGAAAGAGGCATCGAGTACGATATCGCGGTGATTAGTGATGAAAACATTGGGAGCATTATCGTCAATCATCTCTGTCCCGCTGCATGAAACGCCGGCAGTAGTCTTGTGCTCGAGCATTTCGAGGAATGGGTGCATAATGCCAATCTGGAAATCTCGTTTGTTGGTGATTTTAAGGAGCTGTTGGCAGAACTGGTCGTAGTCGATATTGGGCATAGCATAGGTGACGGCATGCTTGAAGCCCGGTTCTTCAACTAACTTTGCCATTTCGCTGTGAAATACTTCGTCGCTAAAAGGGCAAATATCTGAAAATTCTGCAGGAACTTTTATTTCATTACAATCCATATAACGTGTATTAGTTATACATACTTTTTTCAAAGTTAATCAAAAAAGTTGGAATAGGAAAACTTTTTTGCTGAAATATTTATTCTCATTGGTCATCTTTTGCCGTGATGTAGTTTTCCCACTTCGTGATAAGTTGTTGCATATCATCGGGAATGGGGCTGTCAAAATCCATTTGTTGCCGGGTGCGCGGGTGAACAAATCCCAAGGTCTTGGCGTGGAGTGCCTGACGCGGACACACAGCAAAGCAATTCTTGATGAATTGCATATATTTTCCCGAATTTACGCCGCGCAGCACCACGTCGCCGCCATATCGTTCATCGTTGAAAAGCGGGTGACCTATGTGCTTCATGTGTACACGAATCTGGTGGGTGCGTCCTGTTTCGAGCTGACATTGCACCAGTGCAACGTGACGAAGGTTCTCAATTGTGTGCCAGTGTGTGACGGCATGCTTTCCAATACCGCTATCTTCAGGAAATACAGCCATTTGCAAGCGATCCTTTGGGTTGCGTGCGATATTGCCCACAATAGTGCCATCGACAGCTTCCATTTCTCCCCAAACAAGCGCAACATATTGTCGCTTAGTGGTTTTATTGAAGAACTGCTTGCCCAGTGCAGTCTTAGCATCGGGCGTTTTGGCAATAACGAGAAGTCCCGATGTATCCTTGTCGATACGGTGAACGAGCCCCATTCGCGGATCGTTTACGTCGTATTCGGGATTATCCTTGAAATGATAGGCAAGTGCATTAACCAGAGTGCCTGAGTAATTGCCGTGCCCGGGGTGCACAACCAGTCCTGCCGGCTTATTTACCACAAGCAGGTCGTCATCTTCATAAAAAATATCAAGCGGAATGTCTTCGGGAATGATTTCGTTCTCATATTTAGGACGATCCATAACCACTCGAATGTCGTCGAGAGGCTTCACACGGTAATTCGATTTTACCGGTTTACCATTCACAATGATGCAATCAGCCTCAGCAGCCTGCTGAATGCGGTTGCGAGAGGTCCCGAAGATGCGAGTGACGAGATATTTGTCGATGCGAAGGAGAGCTTGTCCTTTGTCGGCGACAAAGTGGTGATGTTCCCAAAGCTCACGTTCGCCATCGATATAGTCAGGTTGATAAATGTCGTCGTTTTCTATTGAATTATATTCAGAATCATCCATAATTTTGTCAATAAAAATGATGCTTTCGGTCGAAATGCAAACAACGTGAATGTCGTTAGCATAGTTTTGAAATGAAACTTAAAACCGAGGTGAGCAATATTAGAAATCGAGATCGAAATCATCGGTATTAACCGCTTCTATTGAGTCGTTAGTGGTTAGCTCAAGATCTTCGCCATCGCCAACTGTGAGGTTAATGCGGGCAGATAGAGGCAACTTTGTGCCCGATGTTATGGAGCGACCATCAGCGGTAATACTCAAAATCAAGTCCTTATATGGCGAAGGCACACGGGTTATAGTAACATTACGGAATCCAAGACCAATGAGTGTGGATTCACCCTGTCGCACCGACATATCGTTAAGATTTGGCAATGCAACCAATCGAGGGCTCGAAGCATTCAGGCTAAGGTAAATAGTACGAAGTGATTTTGCCTCAGACCCCGATTTAGGCTCTTGGTCAATCACAGAGCCAAGAGGGAAATTTTCGTTGTATGTTGAATCGGTAATCTCACATCTGAAGCCTGCCGACTCAATTCTTGCAATGGCATCGCTCAACTGAAGTCGTTTCACATCGGGGACAGTCTTGTATTTTCCATGCTCTGTGAAAATATCCAAGCCAATCATAGCAATGGTACACAACAAGAATGTGGCAAGGCAAATTGCCATCAGATTTACTAATATAGGGTGCTTCTTGAAGAAGCTCAAATTCTCATTATTCTTTTCCACTTCACTCAATTGTTTATTTTCACCACACACTGTGTGGCAAAGTTTCACGATGCAAAAATACACATAATCTATGAAAAACGCACACTACCGATACAAAAAAAGCACAATTCAGGTTAATGACAACTGTAGGAATTTAAGTGGCTGTGTCATTATTTGCCCTTTTAGGACAAATTAATATAATTTTCGAGGCTATTAATACATTGGTGTTAAACTTTTTCTTTAACTTTGTATCTAATAAGAAAATTGAGAATCATTTAAACCGAAAATAATTATGAAACACAGGCTTTTGATATTAATGGGAGTTGTCGGATTTGGCTTCAGCAACTTGATTGGGGCGCAAGACTTCGACGACATTTATTTCGATAGCTCATCGAGCAACAGCAAAGATAAGAAACAAGTACAGCAGCCCGTAGCAGAGAATAATGTTGTAGAAGAATATGCCGGCCGCAGCTTCTCAGGCGAGAATTATATCGCCGAGCGCGATGTAGATGAATATAACCGCCGTGGTGAATATTATGCACAAAGCGATACGGCAAGCTATGCCGCCGATTCCACTTATACCGATGATGATACATTCCAATACACTGAGCGCATAAAGCGATTCCATAATCCCTCGGTAGTGATTGAATCGAGCGACCCTGATTTGGTGGACTTGTATGTATATACTCGCCCAAGTGTTAATATCGTAGTTGGGACTCCTACATATTCACCACTCACTATAAGCACATTCCTCTATACCCCATCGTGGGGCTATTATGACCCATGGCCTGGATATAGCTACTATCATTGGGGTTACGACCCATTCTATCTCTCTTTCTACGATCCGTTCTTCTATGGTTATTCATGGCATTATCCCTACTACTACCACCACCATCACCACGCATATTGGTATCCGCCGGTTCCACATTGGGGTCATGGATGTGTACCATCTTATGGCTGGCATGGCAATCACATAGCTCATAATCCTGTCAGATACAGCAACGGACAGGGTCGTCGTACCGCAGGGTCGGGTATCAGTACCGGTGGACGTCGCCCGGCTGGTGGAACACGCATTGGTGATATCGTTTCAAACAGCTCTTCAACAAACGGACGTCGCCCGGCAAGCGTTTCTACCAGTGGCAGCACTGCAGGCCGTGGAGGCAATGTGCGCGTCAATTCAGGGTCAAGCAACACCCGACGCTCAAATAGCAGCAATAGAGGCGTTTATCGTCGTCCATCTACAAGCAACACAAGAAGCAATGCTACTCGCACTGAGAATACAAGCACTCAGCGCAGCTACAACAACTATAACAATAATAGCTATAGCGGAAGCAGAAGCTCAGGTAGCTTCAGTGGTGGCGGACGCAGCTCAGGTTCATCGGGTGGCTCACGTGGTGGGGGAGGACATCGCCGTTAGTTGAAATGATATAATATTCAATACATACAGTATAGTAACACACTTTTTCTGCAAAACCTGAATTTGAAATCAAATTATGCAAAAGATATATAAGAAAATATTTCCGGCTTTGCTTTGCGCCATTCCATCAATGATGATGGCTCAAGCTGCTACCGATGTATTTAAGATGTCGCAAGAAGACCTTCGGGGAACAGCTCGCTTCCTCTCGATGGGTGGTGCATTTGGTGCTCTTGGAGGTGACCTCACTGTGCTCGACCAGAATCCGGGTGGAATTGGAGTGTATCGCAGCAGCGATGTAGGCGTAACTGTGGATTTTGATGCGCAATCGGTAAAAGACGGTTCGGGCATCACAACCAACCAGTTTAAGGTGGCATGCAATAACTTCGGTTATATAGGGGCATTCAAGCTCGATTCAGAGATAGTTCCCAACTTGAATATCGGTCTCACCTACACACGTCCGGTGTCTTTCAATCGTCATTTCAATGGAAGAATAGGCCGCCAAAGTTCATCACTCACCGATAATATTGCATCTTACACAAATGCCGAGAATTGGCGAGCCGACGATCTTGACAATTCATCACCGAGTTCTTGGGACCCATATTATGACTCAAATGCGCCGTGGATGTCGATTCTGGCATATAACTCTTGCCTCATTAACCCTAACGCCGCGGGGCGGTTCCAGGGCTTGAGCGGACAAAACTCAGCCATCAGTAGCGAGTTTGAGGCTCATGAAACCGGTGGGGTAGATCAATTCAACATCAACTTCGGAGGCAATATTGCGAATGTGGTATATTGGGGTATGGGCTTCGGGATAACCGATCTCGACTATAAATCTACCACATATTATGGAGAAACCGTCACAAATGGAATAATCGAAGAATTTGAACCCGACGGCGACGGAATCAAAGATACCGGACGACAAACCACCGGCGAAGCAAACTATGGCATCGTAAATAGCCTTCACACATTTGGCACAGGATATAACTTCAAGCTGGGAGTGATTATCAAGCCGATTAATGAAGTGCGACTTGGCGTTGCTTTCCACACTCCTACATATTATTCTTTGAAAGATGAGAGCATCACCTATGCCAGCGCCGATTACACTCCCAACGATCCGAATGCTATAGCCTACGGCTATGACGACCAAACCAATCAGGGCTATCTTGATGAGTGGTGGTATAAGATACGCACTCCGTGGAAGTATATGGCAAGCGCAGCTTTCGTTATCGGCAGAAAAGGTATCGTAAGTTTCGACTATGAGCGCCGCGATTATTCGGGATTGTATTATAGTGGTGACGACAGAATGTATGACAATCAGTTGAAGCAAGACTTTAAAGACTACTACAAGAACGTGAACATCTTCAGAGTGGGTGGTGAATACCGCCTGACACCGCAATTCAGTGTGCGTGCCGGATACTGTTACGAGCAATCACCCGTCAATGAAAATGCCTACAACGACCGGATTGAAGTGTTCACAGTATCTACAACTCCGGCATACGTATTCGACAAATCAACACAGTATATCACTTGCGGACTCGGCTATCGCTACAAGAATTTCTATGCCGATATGGCATACGTTCACAAGAAGAAAGAAGGAGAGTATCACGCATTCTCATCTTACGTTGATTCTATGACACAAAGTGTGGTGGATTCTCCAAAATCGAAACTGACATCACACAGCAATAGGGTAGTGGTTTCGCTTGGTGTGCGCTTCTAAAGAGTTGAAATAAATAGATCATATAATTAACCCCGGCAATTTCAGTGATTGAATTGTCGGGGTTAATTGTGCTATTAGTGATAATCACTTCAGATTGGTACGCACTTCATCGAGGAAGGCTTTCATGTTCTTGGCATCGCGATTTACCACTATCTCACGCAATGTAGATAGCCGGTCAATAATCTTGTCGAGCTGTTCGGGTGTGTGAGGGTTGAAGAGAATCTCCTGAAGGAGATAGTCATCTTCCGACATCAGTCCACGAGCAATCGCCATGTGGCGCTTGAAGGTGGTTCCGGGTGCATCTTGATGCTTCATCACGCTGCCAAACACCAAAGTGCTGGCAAAAGGAATAGAGAGCGAGAATGCAATGGTTTCATCGTGCTGCTCAAAGCTGTACTCACACACATTGAGGTGAAGGCTATTATACAGGTCGCGGAAGAATACCTTGCCCAGATGGTCGCTCTCAGTGATGATAATTGCATTTTCACTCGAAAGATTACTAAGTGAAGCGAAAGTAGGGCCAAACATAGGGTGAGTGCTCACAAACGGGTGTCCACAATCCTTGTAAAATTCAGGCAGACCGGTCTTCACCGATGCAATGTCAGAGAGTATGCAAGTCTCTGAAATATAAGGCATCACTTTATGGAAAGCATCGATGGTGTATTTCACCGTTGCAGCATTAATGAGCAGCTCAGGATTAAACTCTTTAATTTCATCGTAGTTGCTGAAACGCAAAGCATTGAATGTGAAGCGCAGTCGCTCCTTGTCGATGTCGAACACCGCCACTTCGTGCTCAAAGCTCAGCACATCGCTGAAAAAAGAGCCCATTTTTCCTGCTCCAAGAATAAGGATTCTCATAGCTTTATTTCTTTATCTTGTTCGGTCGTTAAACACTTCTACCTGCTGGCGCACCGACTCATCATGGATAGCCACAAGCACATCTTTCATGAAATCAGGACTCATGCCCATCTCTTCGGCAAGTTTCATGCGCGATTTGATAATGTCATCGTATCTGCCGATTTGCACAATCTGCATACTATGCTCCTTTTTGTATTGTCCAATTTCTCTCGATATGCGCATACGCTTATTGAGTACCTCAAGGAGTTCGTTATCTACTTGGTCGATTTGCTGGCGCAAAAGAGTGAGGTTCTCGGTGGTTTGCTTGGTATCGCGGTGAACGAGCATATTGAGAATGTAATTGAGCACATCGGGTGTTACCTGCTGGCTCTTGTCGCTCCATGCGCAATCAGGGTCGCAGTGCGACTCAATAATCAAGCCCTCAAATCCCATATCCACAGCCTGCTGTGCGAGCGGAGCAACGAGTTCGCGCTTACCGCCAATATGCGACGGGTCACAGAAAATGGGCAAGTTGGGAATACGGCGACCGAGTTCCATAGGAATGTGCCACTGCGGCAAGTTGCGATAGAGATGTTTGCCATAGGAGCTAAAACCACGGTGAATTGCACCGAGGCGACGTATTCCGGCATTGTAGATGCGTTGCATAGCTCCAATCCACAATTCGAGGTCGGGATTTACGGGATTCTTGACGAGGACAATAGTATCAATGCCTACAAGAGCGTCGGCAATTTCCTGCATTGCAAATGGGTTGGCTGAAGTGCGTGCTCCAATCCAAAGGATATCCACACCTGCGGCAACTGCAGCTTCTACATGAGCCTTGGTTGCGACTTCAGTTGCCACATACATACCGGTTTCTGCTTTCACCTTCTTGAGCCATTCAAGACCCTCTACGCCGATACCTTCGAAGCCTCCCGGTTTGGTGCGAGGTTTCCAGATTCCGGCGCGGAATATCTTAATACCATTAGCAGCAAGTTCGCGGGCAGTTGTGAGGACCTGCTCTTCAGTTTCGGCACTGCAAGGACCTGCGATAATCATTGGTTTCTGCGAGCTTACGCCTGGCAGAATGATGGGTTTTAAATCTTCCATAATGTTATGATAGTTTAGTTAATATTCAGTCTATTTGATGAAATTATTAATTCTTTCAAGAGCTTCATTCATGCGGTCTTCGGTAGCACAGAGTGAAATGCGAATGAATCGCTCGCCATTCGAACCGAAAATGAAGCCGGGAGTTAGGAATACGCGAGCGCCGTAGAGAATACGGTCGGCAAAAGCCTCTGAACTGGATTCTTCGTCGGGAATACGCCCCCAGAGGAAAAGTCCCCTCTGCTCAGGGTCGAAAGTGCAGCCCAGAGCGTGCATAATTTTCTCGGCAATCACACGGCGACGCGCGTAAGTGGCATTTACTTCGGCATACCATTCATCGTCGCATTCCAGAGCCTTTACAGCAGCAAGCATCATTGGTTTGAACTGCCCCGAGTCGATGTTTGATTTCACCTTCAGAATCCATTGTACAAACTGGGGATTTGAGGCAAGCATTGCTATGCGCCAGCCAGCCATGTTGTGCGACTTGCTGAGGGAGTTCATCTCGATAGCAATATCTTTTGCTCCTTCCACTTTGAGCATGCTGATAGGGTTATCGTTAAGAATGAAGCTATAGGGATTGTCATTGACGATAACTATTCCATGCTTGCGGCCAAAATCCACAATTCGCTTGTAAAGCTCCATAGAGGCACTCTTGCCGGTGGGCATGTGAGGATAATTCACCCACATGAGCTTTATGCGCTCAAGCGGCAGTTTTTCCAATTCAGCAAAATCGGGCTCCCAGCCGTTTTCTTCAGTGAGATTATAGTTGAAAACTTCAGCTCCGGCAAGTCGACTTACTGATGTGTAGGTAGGGTAGCCGGGATTAGGGATAAGCACGCCGTCACCCGGATTTAGGAATGCAAGCGATATGTGCAGGATTCCTTCTTTTGAGCCAATTAGGGGCTGTATTTCACTCTTTGGGTCGAGATCGACATCGTAGTGCTTCTTGTACCATGCGGCAAAAGCCTCTCTTAGCTCAGGGATACCTACATAGGGCTGATAGCTATGATTTCCGGGCTTTGCAGCTTCGGTGCACAAAGTGTCAATTACATCTTTATGTGGTGGACGGTCGGGACCGCCAATTCCAAGGGAAACAATATCTTTTCCCTCTGCATTGAGCTGGGCTACTTCACGAAGCTTTTTCGAGAAATAGTATTCTTTAACCTCGCTCACACGTTGAGCCGGGGTAATTTTATTCGATTGTTGAGTGTTCGGCATATTCTCCTAAAATTTTGAAATCATTGATTAAAGGACGTACCGCATCGATTGATTGGCGGTAGCGTGTATAGTCGTCGAAAGTGAGATTAATATAGAATCGGTATTCCCATTCACGCCCTATAATGGGCAACGACTGAATTTTGGAGAGATTGATATCGTAGAAAGAGAAGATAGTGAGGATTTTCGACAGGCTGCCATGAGTGTGTGGCAAAGTGAAGACGAGTGAAGCTTTATTTACCTGTTTTCCTTGAGTTAGAGCCGGAGCCTCGATAGGGTCGGCAATAATAAGGAATCGGGTGAAATTGCGCTTATTGGTCTGGATTCCTTCTTCAAGAATGTTCAAGCCATAAAGCTCGGCAGCGTATTTTCCGCACACGGCGGCATGCCCGGTGAGTTTCTTTTGGGCAATTTCGCGTGCACTGCCTGCAGTGTCGTTTCGCTCCACCATTTTCATATTCGGGTGGCGAAGTAGATATTGCTCACATTGCATGAGAGCCATAGGGTGTGAGTTCACTTCGGTGAGTTCATCTATCGATTGTCCGGGAAGGGCTGCGAGCACATGTGATATGTGCATCTTGTATTCTCCAACAATCGTTTGATTGCTCTGGCGCAGTAGCTCGTGATTTTGAAGCAGGCTGCCGGCAATGGTGTTTTCGATGGCTACAATTCCCAGTAGAGAGGCGTCGGTCCGCAGCAAGTCGAACATACCGATAAACGTCTCACAAGGAATAGTCTCCACCTCCTCATTTGAGAAGAAATATCGAGCAGCAGCATCGTGGAAGCAGCCAGGTTCACCTTGTATTGCAATTCTTTTCTTCATTTTTTACTATATTAAAAAATCCCGTCATCGTGTGGCGGGATTTTATATCGTTAATCATTATCAAAACAAATTGTTGCATAAAATCTCGCCCTTTATTTTTGAAAATAAAAGTAAAAGAAGAAATAATATGCGTTGAAATGTCTCATTAGAAATTCTTTTTGTGCTTGCAAAGGTATATTAAATTTGTTTATTTGCAAACTATTTAGCAAATTTTTTCGCATGAAAATGAAAAATTGTCACAAAACACTCGGCTTGAGTGATAAAAAGACATTCAGCGAGGCTCATTGTCGCTAACAACTGTGACTTTACACATAGCCGAGGCACCTCCACACGACATCGTTATATCGGCATTTCCTGGAGTGAGGGTGTAGATTTTTCCCATATCATCTACTTTCACGACGTCGGGGTTGCTCGACTCCCATACCGGAGAAATCAGATTGGGGTCTTTGAAATCGCCGCCGATGTATTCCATAGCAAATGAAATCTGAATTGTGTCGAGCGGGGTGGTCTCTACCGAACTTGGATAGAGTTCGAGTGAAGTCACCTCAAAATCCTTATTACAACCTGATAGGATTATAACAAAGGCAGAAAAGAGTATTGTAGATAACAAGTGTTTCATCATTATATAAATATCAGGGTGCTGACCCCATTTAGCTGCAAATTTATTGATAAAATATCATTTGCACAATAGTTTAATGTGATAAACAGAATGAGGCACATCGAAAATGATGTACCTCATCAAAATTTTTCGAGAAGAGAAGATTCAGCTTAATTGGCAATGAACCCTCCGAGCGACAAACTTAATCTTCTTTCGTAGGAATAAGCCCGTGCAAATTGCTTGATAAAGTTGATTGTCGATTGACGCACTTTGCCTGCAACTGCCAACTTATCGGTTGTTGATTTTTCAAGAGTAAAGCTTTTATCCATAGGCAACATGAGTTTTGATTTGTTACACAATTATAACGAACCCACTTGTGCCTTTATTGTGGAATAATGCAGAAAAAATGCAATTTCCACAAAAGGATTTATTATGTCTTACTAAATTGCGGTGAGAACAATGTTGTTTTCCTCGGCAATTCGGCGCATATTGAGTATTGCATAGCGCATACGTCCAAGAGCTGTGTTGATGCTCACGTTGGTAGCATCGGCAATTTCCTTAAAGCTCATATTCTTGTAGTAACGCATCACGAGCACCTCTTGCTGGCTTTCGGGGAGAGCCTTGACAATACGGCGAATGTCGGCATGAATCTGATGAGTGATGATTGCGTCTTCGATTGTCTCCTCACTTAGCTCTTTGCGATTGAGAATATCTACATCTTCAAGGTCGCACGATTGCAGATTTTCTGACTTTTCCTGGCGGAAAAAGTCGATGATAAGATTGTGTGCAATACGGCTAATCCATGCCGAAAACTTGCCATTCTCGGTGTAGCGTCCTTGATTAATTGTGGTGATTGCCTTGATGAAAGTCTCCTGGAAAATATCGTTGGCTATGTCGGAATCCTTCACTGAGTGAAAGATATAGGCATACAATTTATCCTTATGCCGCTCAATAAGAGTGTCAAAAGCTTCGTTATTGCCCTCGGAGTATAGTTTGACCAACAACTCATCGGTCATTACATACAATTCTTCCATTACTATAAAATCTTGTTGTTAATAGAGTAATGATGTTTCGATAGGCAATAATAAGTTTTGTTGTTAAAAAATTTTATTTGTTATGTCGATAACAAAATAATTTTCTGTTTTCGACGTTTGTGCAAAAATAGAACGAATTTTTTTATACTACAAATATTTTAGCTGAAAATTCGATATTTTTCACAATTTTGCGGCAAATGCGACCAAATAGAGCATAAAAAAGTATCAATTTGGTGCGCTCAATATTCTCCTGACTTCGTCATTGCGTACCCCAAAACTCTTCATTAAAGAGTTTGGCGATTT
>ERZ1032130.122-NODE-122-length-23035-cov-6.125196_pt1 | contig 23035 bp, 24 predicted proteins | sample MGYA00517879_ERZ1032130 | MGnify/ENA primary metagenome ERZ1032130 (study PRJEB33719, sample SAMN04262597) | wastewater metagenome | biome: rural village; feature: animal feces; material: feces | host: Bos taurus | place: El Salvador | collected 2012-01-31 ...
ATTGACTGGCACATACAGTGCAATTGATAATACTTCTTTGTTAAGCAGCTCATTGAATTAAAAAAGTATGCCATTTTAAAAAAAGCTCACCTTTCTCTCCAAAAATCAGTGAGCTGCAAACAAGAAAATAAAGATTAACAAATACGAAATTAAAGGATATTGGAAATATAGAAAACTTTCGCTATACAAGAATGCAGGCCGCATTATTTGAGGTCTGCGTTTTTTGTTGGGAAAACTAAGAATTAAGAAAATATTTTGTTGTTGTATTTGCAAAGACAGGATAGAATTAAAGTGAAACAGGATTTGGAATAAAAAATATGAAGTTCCAATTTGGAGGAGAGAAACTATGAAAATTTATGATATTTCCCAAGAAGTTTTTGGCTGTCAGGTATATCCCGGCGATCCGGCACCGGAAAGAAATGTGCTTAGTTCGATGGAAAAAGGGGAAGTGTGCAATCTGACGGCATTCAGCATGTGTGCTCACAACGGCACGCATATAGATGCGCCGTTTCATTTTATTAAGGATGGGAAGTCAGTGGACGCCATATGTTTAGAGGCTTTTGTTGGTATGGCTTATGTAGCAGAACACCATGGGATTGTATTCGGTAAAGATGCTGCAGAAATAATTGAAAAAGCGCAAGTACAAAATCCGGAAGCAGCAAAGAGAATTTTGATCAAGGGACCTGCGGAAGTTTCCCTGGAAGCTGCGAAAGTATTTGCTTCCTCAGGAATTTTACTTCTGGGAAATGAATCTCAGACTGTTGGACCGGAAGATGCGCCAATGGCTGTTCATCAAATGCTTTTGGGGGCGAATATTATTTTACTTGAAGGGATTCGCTTGTCAGGGGTTTCAGAAGGTGTTTATTTTTTAAGTGCTGCACCGCTGAATTTGTACGCTGCAGATGGATCGCCATGCAGAGCTGTATTATTAGATACTGTAGAGGGATAAATGTTTAAATAAGTATATAACTTTGAAGTTTTTCTGTTGAATCTAAATTTGGCGAACTGAATGAGAAATACATTAAGAATGGGAGAAGTAAAAATGGAAACATATAAAGAACGTTACCTTGCAGGTGAAATTGAATTTGAAGAAATTGACGAATACTCTTATCAGTGGGGAATGAGTGATGACGAGCGAACTTTAGCGCAATACCTCGGATTAAATGCAGAGGAAGAAGATGCATGGGTTAGTATAGGCGAGGAAGCTTTGAAAAATCTTTTAGATCAGCAGCGAAAGAAATAATAATACGATACCGGGGAAATTAATGTTTACAAAATGTAAAAGTATTGATATAGTGGAATTAATAGAAAGTGGCCAAATTGTATAACAAAGAAAAAAGACCAGTACAAAAGAACTGGCCAGTTTCTAAAATATGAAATTGTCACGCGAATGGTTTTTAGCTACGTTGTTTCCTATGCGCGATAATTACAACGATAGAAACCAGCGTAAAATTCCATAATTTTATTAATTTGTTCGATAATTGCTTTCTTCATTGTTTGTTCTCCTTTCTGTTTGTTATGGTCATATTATATATGAGGAGAATGACAAAAACGTGCCAAATATGAACAATAAATAGCCAAATGTTGCAGCGAGGATTCGTGCCAAAGGAAGTTGGCCCGTGAGGCATTCTTATATTCAAATAATTTTTTGATGAAAAAACTTTTTATATAAATCCCCTTGAGAAGTGAAGGCTGAAGAGATGATTTTCTTCAGTTTTCGCTTCAAAAGTAGCCATAATTTCAGCGAAAGAAACGGGCATAAAACCAAATAAAAACAATAAAAACGCAGAAAATGCATAAAAAGCGATAAAATTAAGCGATGCAAATGATTTTGTGCATATTTAGTCGAAAACAGTATATGGAAAAAAGTGGTCAAAATAGTATAATAAACTAAAACAGAGAAAATAATACATGGTTTTAGTTCATGGAATTAGGGTGATCAACTATGAAATTAAAAGATGTTAGAGATATGGATAAATTTTTTTCGCTAATCGACAAATATGAAGGCAGTGTAAAACTTGTGACAGAAAGAGGAGACTGCATGAACCTGAGAAGTAAACTTTCGCAGTTTGTTATCATGGAAAAAATAGCCACTGATAACGATGTGCAGGAAGGAAGTATTGTTTTTAAAAACAGATAAACATCTCCTAAAATATAAAAGCACTACAAATCTTAACAAGGTTTGTAGTGCTTTTTTTTCCCAAAAGTAGTAATCTGTTATATAAGGATAAACGTACGGAAATCAGCTAAAGAGGGGTATGAAGATGATGGAAAAAACATACGATGTGGTAGCTTTAGGGGAGCTTTTGATTGATTTTACGGAAAATGGAACCAGTGCACAGGGTAATCCGGTGTTTGAAGCGAATCCGGGTGGGGCACCCTGCAATGTGCTTTCCATGTTGGCGCGTTTGGGCCATAGAGTATCTTTTATTGGAAAAGTTGGAAAAGATATGTTTGGAAAACAGCTTGAAGATGCCATTGCAGAAGTGGGCATTGATACTTCGGGTCTTTTAAAAGATGATCAGGTTCCTACAACACTGGCATTTGTACATACCCTGGAAGGCGGGGACAGAGATTTCTCTTTTTACCGCAAGCCGGGAGCGGATATGATGCTTTCTGTGGAGGATTTAAAAGAGGAAATGATCAAAGACTGCAGGATCTTTCATTTTGGAACATTGTCCATGACGGCAGAGGGATGCAGAGAAGCTACAAAAAAGGCAATTGAGATTGCAAGGGAAGCCGGAGCGATTATCAGCTTTGATCCGAATTTGAGAGAGCCGCTGTGGGATTGTCTTGAGAATGCAAAAGAGCAGGCAGCATATGGGATTTCAAAATGCGATGTTTTGAAGATTTCCGACAATGAAATCCAGTGGTTTACCGGGGAAGAGGATTATGAAGCGGGCGTTCGATTTTTACAGGAACGATATGATGTGAAGCTGATTTTGGTTTCTCTTGGAAGAGAAGGAAGTATGGCGTATTCCGGAAATAACAAAGCGGTTGTACCGGCAGTTCTTCGTGAGGATACCATTGAAACCACGGGTGCAGGGGATTGCTTTGGAGCATGTATGTTACATCAGGTACTTCAAAAAGGATTGAGAATCTATGAGAAAAAGGAATTGGAACAAATGCTTACCTTTGCCAATACAGCAGCTTCCATTGTAACTGCCAGAAAAGGAGCACTTAGAGTGATGCCGACACTGGAGGAAATCAATGAAACACTGATTTAAAGTTGCGAATTCCGGAAAAAAAGACTATAATGTACAGAATCTACTATCGAGGAGGATAAATTATGAAAGTAATCGCTACTACAAAGGCTCCTGCAGCAATCGGACCATATTCTCAGGGGTATGAAGTAAATGGTTTTGTATTTTCTTCCGGACAGATTCCGGTGAATCCGGAAACAGGAGAAATTCCGGAAGGTATTGAAGCGCAGGCTGAACAGAGCTGCAAAAATGTTGGTGCTATTTTGGAAGCAGCAGGTATAGGATATGATAACGTTGTAAAAACAACTTGTTTCCTGGCTGAAATCGCAGATTTTGCAGCATTTAACGAAGTGTATGCAAAATATTTTACATCCAAACCGGCAAGAAGCTGTGTTGCAGCAAAGGAACTTCCAAAAGGAGTTCTTTGTGAAATCGAAGCAATTGCGGTAAAATAAAAAACTTAAAAATCAGTAAAGAAGGCTTCTGTCAGTGAACGGATTGATAGAAGTCTTTTTTGTTGCCCCGCTGAATGAATGATGTTATAATTAACGTGGTATGTGCAAACCACGGAGAGTTGGAAAATGAAAAAGTCAAAAATACAATCTAAAAATACAATCAAAAATAAAAAGTTTACCGGTAAGATGAAAATTTATATGCAGTGGCCGGTCTGGATGACCATTCTTCTGCTATTGGGATGCATTCCCATGTTTACCATTTCCGTAAAAGCAGGCTGCTTTATGGCGATTCTGACTGTGTTTTACGCAGTGGTAGCCTGGCTGCTTTGTGCAGGAAGTCAGAAAGATATTCTGGGAGAACTGATCACATTTGCAACTCATTATGGACAGATTCAGAAAAAGCTTTTAAAGCAATTCAATATTCCATATGCTTTGATGGATGAGAGTGGAAGACTGATCTGGATGAATGAAGCCTTTATGGAAATGACAGGGAAAACCAAGGATTTCCATAAATCCATTACCAGTATTTTCCCGCAGATTACAAAAGAAAGCTTTGCAGGTGAAGATGAGGATACCATTCTGGAATATCATGTGCACTTTGAAGAACGTGATTATAAAGCACAGCTTCAGCAGGTTTCCTTTAAAAATATGGAAAAGAGTAAGGAATTAGAGGATATTGAAGAGCTTACCCAGCATTTGATGGCGGTCTATCTGTTTGATGAGACGGAACTGAATTATTACATCAAAGAAAATAAAGAACAGCGTTTTGTTGCGGGGCTGATTTATATTGATAATTATGACGAAGCATTGGAAAGTGTGGAAGAAGTGCGTCAGTCTCTTCTGGTTGCACTGATTGAGCGTAAGATCAATAAATATATTTCCGGCTTTGGCGGTATCGTCAGACGTATGGAAAAGGATAAATATTTCATTGCCATTCAGGAAAAAAATGTACCGATGCTCCGGGAAGATAAGTTTTCCATTCTGGAAGATGTACGAAGTGTTAACATTGGCAATGATATGGCAGTTACTGTCAGTGTCAGTTTGGGACTTTCCGGAAAGACTTATGCGGAGAACTATGAATATGCCCGTGTTGCAATGGAACTTGCTCTCGCACGTGGAGGTAATCAGGCCGTTACCAAGGAAGGGGATAACATCACGTATTTTGGAGGAAGCAGCCAGCAGGTTGACAAAAATACGCGAGTAAAAGCCCGTGTAAAGGCACAGGCTTTAAGGGAATTTATTCAGAACAATGATAAAGTGATCGTTATGGGACATAAAATTCCGGATGTGGATTCTTTTGGTGCTTCCATTGGTATTTATCGTGCAGCCAAAGAATTAAACAAAAAGGCATATATCGTAGTAAATGAAATTAGTACATCCCTGCGTCCGATGTATGATTCTTTTGCAAAGAATTCCAATTATGAAGAAGATATGTTGTTAAACAGTGCCCAGGCTGTGGAAATGGTGGACAATCATACCGTGGTGGTGGTGGTAGATGTAAATCGGCCAAGCTATACGGATTGCCCTGAAATATTACGGATGACAAAAAATGTTGTTGTAATCGACCATCATCGTCAGGGAAGTGAAAATATTTCCAAAGCGGTGCTTTCCTATGTGGAACCATATGCATCTTCTTCCTGTGAAATGGTAGCGGAAATTTTACAGTACATTCGTGAAGGAATTAAGGTAAAGAATGTAGAAGCAGATTGCATGTATGCAGGAATTATGGTGGATACAGACAATTTCCTTACAAAAACAGGGGTTCGTACCTTTGAAGCGGCCGCTTTCCTGCGTCGCTGCGGAGCAGACGTTACAAGAGTCCGTAAAATTTTCCGTACAGATCTGGAAGATTATAAGGCAAAATCAGAAGTGGTTCGCGGGGCAGAGCTTTACAAGGGCTTTGCATTTGCAATCTGTAATGGGGAAGGAGTAGAAAGTCCGACAATCTTAGGGGCTCAGTCAGCCAATGAACTTTTGAATATTTTTGGTGTTCGTGCATCCATCGTTCTGACCAGCTACAAAGGACAGACCTATGTCAGTGCCCGTGCCATTGACGAAGTCAATGTACAGCTGATCATGGAAAAAATCGGCGGAGGCGGTCATGCAAATATGGCTGGTGCACAGCTGACCTGCACACCGGAGGAAGCACGGGATATACTTAAGCACACCATTGACGGAATGATAGAAGAAGGAGAATTAGCATGAAAGTAATTTTATTAGCAGATGTAAAATCTGTGGGCAAAAAAGGTGAAACAGTAACAGTTGCTGATGGATATGGAAGAAATGTTCTTATTGCAAAAAAGCTTGGGGTAGAGGCAACTGCTCAAAATATGAACAACTTAAAGCTTCAGAAGGCAAATGAAGAAAAAATTGCAAAGGAACAGTATGAAGCAGCTGTGGCTTTTGGAGAAGAATTAAAGACAAAGCAGATTACGGTAACAATTAAGACAGGAGAAGGCGGAAAAATTTTCGGTTCCGTTTCTACAAAAGAAATCGCAGCCGCTGCAAAACAGCAGCTGGGTTACGATCTTGACAAGAAAAAAATGCAGCTGCCAAATCCGATCAAAGTGGTTGGAACTACCATGGTTCCGATTAAACTGCATCCAAAGGTAACTTCAGAATTAAAAGTCATCGTAAGAGAAGCGTAAAGGTCAGATTATGGAAGAAGCACTCATTAAAAGAGTTATGCCTCACAATATCGAAGCGGAGCAGTCGGTGATCGGTTCCATGCTGATGGATAAAGAAGCGATCATGGTTGCTTCGGAAATCATCACGGGTGATGATTTCTACCAGAAGCAGTATGGGATTCTGTTTACCAATATGGTGGAGCTTTTTAATGAAGGAAAAGCGGTAGATCTTGTAACGCTGCAGAACCGGTTAAAGGAAAATGGAGTGCCGGAAGAAGTCAGTAACATGGGTTTTGTCCGGGAATTGCTGACCAACATTCCTACCTCTGCCAATGTGAAATATTATGCAGATATTGTATATGAAAAGGCTGTTTTAAGAAAATTAATTAAGACAAACGAACAGATTGTTAATGATTGTTATGTAGGTGCGGACAAGCTGGAGAATATTCTGGAAAATACAGAAAAGAAAATTTTCGACATTGTTCAGAGAAGAAACACCGGAGATTATATACCGATCAATAAGATCGTGCAAAACTCCATCATGCGTGTCAGCGCGGCCTCAAAATTAAAGGGAAATGTGACAGGGATTCCTACAGGGTTTATTGATCTTGATTATCGAACCTCCGGTATGCAAAAGTCAGACCTTGTACTGGTAGCAGCCCGTCCTTCCATGGGTAAGACGGCCTTTGTCCTGAACATGGCTCAGTACATGGCTTTTGAATGCAACAAGACCGTTGCAATCTTCAGTCTGGAAATGTCCAGTGAGCAGCTGGTAAATCGTCTGCTTGCCATGGAAGCAAGAATCGATGCCCAGAAGCTGCGTAACGGAAGTCTGGAAGATAAAGACTGGGAAAGTCTTCTGGAAAGCGCCGGAACGGTTGCCAAATCAAATCTGATCATTGATGACCGTGCATCCAGTCTTGCGGAAATTCGTTCCAAATGCCGTAAGTTTAAATTAGAACATAATCTGGATATTGTAATCATTGACTACTTACAGTTAATGTCTTCCGGCGGAGGGCGCTCCAGTGATTCCAGACAGCAGGAAATTTCAGATATTTCCCGCGGACTGAAGCGTATGGCAAGGGAACTGGACGTTCCGGTGGTAGCCTTATCCCAGTTAAGCCGAGCAGTAGAACAACGTCCGGATCATCGTCCGATGCTGTCTGACCTTCGAGAATCAGGCGCCATCGAGCAGGATGCCGACGTGGTAATGTTCCTCTATCGTGATGAATATTATAATAAAGAATCAGAATTAAAGGGCACAGCGGAAGTTATCATTGCCAAACAGCGTAACGGTCCAATCGGAACCGTGACTCTGGCATGGCTGCCGCAATTTACAAAGTTTGCCAATATCAAAAAATAAATTCAAGAAAAGTGCGAAAAAGCCCGTCGATTTTGGTCGACGGGTTTTGTTTGTGAAAAGGAATATTTTTTGCTATACTTGTTATGACAATTTCATAAGCATTGGAGGGATATTGTGAATCAGGTAAGATACATGATTTCAGATGCAGCCAGGCTGGTAGAAGTGGAAAGCCACGTGTTAAGATATTGGGAGGAAGAATTAGAACTGCCAATTGCCAGAAATGAAATGGGGCATCGGTATTATACGGAAGATGATATCCAGTTGTTAAAGCACATTAAGACACTCAAAGAACGAGGCTATCAGTTAAAGGCCATTAAGATGGACATTTCAGAAAATGGCGAACTGATTCCGAAGGAGGAAACGCTGCCGCAGGAATTGCCAAGGCAGAAGCAGGAAGTGTTAAATGACAATGCAGAGAAAATGATGCAGTTTCAGAATATCTTAAGCAAAGCATTAGGACAGGCACTGCAGGAGAATCAGGAAGGTCTTTCCAGAGAACTTGGAGGAAGAGTTGCTGATCAGATCACAAAAGAAATCAATTATCAGTTCAGAGCCCAGGAAGAGCGGGAGGAAGCCTACTTTAGAAAACTGGATGAGAGATTGAAAAACGTACGTGTGAAAAATGCGAAGGTGAAAAAAGAAAAAGTAAAACCGGAGAAGAAAAGATTTACCATCAGAAAAAGAGAAAAGATACAAAGAGAGGCGGCGGAGCCTACATAAAAAGAAGCAGGTCAAAAGGACCTGCTTCTTTTGCCAATGATTATTTTTCTGAATCCATAGCGCTGAGGAATTCATTTAAGCGGGAAACCAGTACGTCCGGATCCATTCCGTGAACGTAAGCAGCTTCTTCTAATGTTTCCATCTGGGAAGATGGACATCCAACACAATGCATTCCTTCTCTCATAAGGATATAAATTAAATTTTCATCAAGCTTGATTAAGTCGCCGATGATCATTGATTTATCAACTTTTACCATTGGGAGTGCCTCCTTCAAAAAATTCTTACTCGATTATACAACTAATGGTTTTGATTTGCAAGGTATTCAAAGGGCTGTATGATACAATTATAAACAAAATATAATATTTCTGGAAAATACAAAGTTATGCTAGACTAACCCTTAGGGTGTGTATTACAATGTCTCTAAACAAGTCAAATATATAAGGAGGGCTATATTATGGCATACGTAATTACTGATGATTGTGTAATGTGTGGAGCATGTGCAGATGCATGTCCAGTTGAAGCTATCTCTGAAGGTGATGGAAAATACGTGATCGACGCTGATGTTTGTGCAGAATGCGGAACATGTGTTGCTGAATGTCCAAACGAAGCTATCGTAGAAGCTTAATTAGAGACTACATAAAAAACGAGCGATTTTGTCGCTCGTTTTTTTGTTCTTCATTTTAAGCATTCAGTAATTTTTGTAACGCATCTTTTTTGATAACCAAATCATAATGTTCTGCCATATAAGCTTCTGTAGATTTTTTGTAAGGCTCATTGCTTCCGTATTCCGTAAGGATGTTGCAGACTTTGTTGAATTCCTCCGGAGTGTGTGAAGATTTGCTAAGTACCAGATAATATAACTTTCTGGCATTGTTTTTATAAAGTCGATTGTCGCCGTGATAGTAATTTTTTAAAACATGAGCGGCATCAATGATGGATTCCAGATTTCCAAAACAGTATAATCTGGTTAGTTCGATCTCGTCGGCAGGCTTTACCTCTGTTTCTTCCTGGGGTGTATTTTCCAGACCTTTCAAATGCTGTTCCATCATGCGTTTGAAAACATCCAGGATTTCATCAGCGCCTTCCTGTGTCAGCGTCTTTTTTGATTCAGCAACGGAATCTAACACATCTGTATTGGAAGGTGAAAATTTGGAAAATCTGGTGTCTAACTCTTCCGGATCAGATACCTTGGTGATAATCAGCACGATACAGTCGTTCGGCATTGGAATTGCCTCGATCATCAGTGGAATATCATTGACTTCGAAACCGAATTCGGCATTTGCCTGGAGCATCATATCTCTAAAAAGTGATTTCGCCTTTTCGGAACCATAAGCAAGCTCGCTTAATTTGATCTGACGATCGGCTAAATCTGCTTTTGTCAGCGTACATCTAATTTGGTTGTCGTTTAACTTTTCAAGTTTCACAATATCACATCCATTCTGGTTGAAAAATCTCGCGATCGAAACCTAAAATGCCGGGAGCATTTGGTTCTTGTATTTAGAGTTACACTATAGTATAAACAAAAAACAAAAAGATGTAAAGTTGTATAATTTGTAAAAGAAAAAGAATTAAGAAAAACTTTATAATTTCCCGGCTTGAAAAAAGAGGGAATTTTTTCTATAATCATAGGTGAAAGAGCAGAAGATTTTTCATCTTTGTGTAAGCTGCTCCTATCTTACAATTCCCGCCAATCGGCGAATAAATTCCGGATTGTTAGTAAATTATAATGAACTGTGAATGTTCAATAGCATTAAAAATGTAAAATGCTCTTTCTGAATCAGTACCGTTAATATATCACAATGTTTATGCTTTTACGGTACGAAAAATGTGGAGCAGAATGGTTACAAAAAATAACCCCTCTATGCATCAGCATATTTCCATTCTGCTCCATAAAACCAAAATTTTTTTAAACTCGAAAAAAGTCGATGACGAATAGACAAAATATGATATAATCATTTTCATAAGGGGTGATTTTCCCTTCAATAGAGTAATGTACGGAGGAGACACATGGCAGCAAAGAAAAGACGACGCAGAAGAAGACGCAGCCGGATCAATCCGATTGCAGTAGGAATTTTGGCGATCCTGCTGATATTGATCGTGGCAGCATCGGTACTTGTGATTAAAAAATATTCTCCATCAAAGGAGCGGATGGATTTAAGCCTATATTTTCAGATGGAAGAAGAGGATGATTTAGCGATTATTATCCAGAACACATTGATTGAAGATAAGGGAATCGTGTTAAATGGACGTCCTTATGTCAGCACAGAGGTGGTGAGGGAATATTTAAATGACCGCTTCTACTGGGACAGCGCAGAAAATCTTTATATTTATACAACTCCAAGTGAGATGATCACAGCTGCGGTAGGCGAAAGTCAGTATACAGTGGAGAAAAAAAGTACCCCGGTGGATCATCAGATCATAAAGGTAGAAGATGGAATTGCCTACGTGGATCTGGAGTATGTAAAGGGTCATACCGCCATGGACTATGAATATATGGAAGCACCAAACCGTGTGCAGATTACCTGTGAATATGGTGAGGTGCCGGTGGTGGAAGCTAAGAGAAATTCGGAAGTCCGGTATCGTGCAGGGGTAAAAAGCCCGATTCTTACGGATGTGAAAAAAGGCGATATGCTTTACGTTCTGGAAGAGCCTGAAGAAATTGAAAAATGGACAAGAGTACGTACCGGAGATGGTTATATCGGATATATCAGAGACAGCAAGCTAAAGGACAAAACCACCGCCACACTGAAGTCTGATTTTGTGGAACCGGAATATTCGAATTTTACCAAAGATTACACCATTAACCTTACATGGCATCAGGTAACAAACAAAGATGCCAACAGTTCTGTTTATGAAGAACTGGCAGATGCAAAAGGAATTACCACAATTTCGCCTACATGGTTCTTTATCAGGGACAACAGCGGAAATATTCAGTCCATTGCATCTCAGGATTATGTGGATTACTGCCACCAGAACGGAGTGGAGGTCTGGGGACTTGTAGAAAATATCAGATACGGCAATGAAATTGATATTACTTCGATTTTAAACAAAACGTCCTCCCGTCAGAACCTGGTAACACAGCTGATTGCCCAGGCAATTCAGTATGATCTGGATGGTATTAATGTGGATATTGAAGCGCTTCCGGGAGAAGCAGGAGAAGGATTTATCGAATTTATCCGCGAGCTTTCCATTGTGTGCCGCAGAAACAATATCATTCTTTCTGTTGATAACTACGTGCCAATGGCATATAACCAGAACTATCACCGAAAAGAGCAGGGAATCGTTGCTGATTATGTGATCATCATGGGCTATGATGAACATTTTGCCGGAAGTGATGTGGCAGGCTCTGTTGCTTCCATTGGTTATGTGAGAAATGGTATTGAAAAGACACTGGAAGAAGTTCCGGCGGAAAAAGTGATCAATGCAGTACCATTCTACACAAGATTGTGGCATACGGACAATGATGGTGATTTGACCAGTTCCGCTCTTGGCATGAATACAGCAGAAAAAACTTTAGCCAATAACAGCGCGACTGCGGAATGGTCGGAGGAAGCAGGTCAGTATTACGCAGAGTTTAACAATGCAGATGGCTTCTATCAGATCTGGCTAGAAGAAGAAGCTTCCATTGAAGAAAAAGCGAAGCTTTTAAAAGAATACAATCTGGCCGGAATTGCATCATGGCGCCTTGGCTATGAAAAAGAGGAAATCTGGGATATTATTTTGAAATATGTAAATTAGCATTTACTCCGTTTAGATATTGTAAGACACCTAAGTGGATGGCCCATGCCAGCTTTTGCTGGTATGCGTCGTCCACTAATTTTTTGCTTTCTTCCCGGTTGGAGAGAAAACCACATTCTACAATGACGATTGGGGAGAAGGATTCTTTTAAAAGATAATAGCTGCTGTTGGATTTTTCCGTACGATGATTGGAAGGGTCTGCACAGGTAATGAGTTCTTTTTGAATCAGAGAGGCAAGATTTTTTCCCTGGTCTGAATCTGTATAATAAAACACCTGAGCTCCATCAATGGCTTCTTCGGGATAACTGTTTTGATGGATGCTTACAATGCAGTCGGCTTCTGCTTCATTCATCATGGTGGCTCTTGTCTTCATATCCTGCCTTTTTTTGTTGGAAGCATTGTCATCGTAAAGTCCAACATCCTCCGTGCGGACCATCAGAACCTTGACATCCGCGGCTTCCAGTATTCGTTTCAGCCTGTTTGCAATCTGCAGATTGATGTCTTTTTCTAAAGTTCCATCGATTCCCACTTTGCCGGAATCAAAGCCGCCATGTCCGGCATCAATTACTACGGTATAAGGCTTTTGAGAGGAATAGACACTTTCGCTAAGGACAGATTCCAGACGGTTGTTCATAAAAAAAATAGAGAGACAAAGGAAAAATATAATGGAAAGGAGAGTAAGAAATTCTTTGGAATCGGACATGGGAAACCTCCGAAAATGAAGTTGTTAAAACATATGAATCCCTTAGGAAAAGTATGAAAGGAATCTTGTATGAAAAGAGCCAAAGTGTTATACTGTTGGAGATGATAGAGATTAAAATAGGTGAATAATGCAGACAATTATTAAAAAAGTAGATGAAAATTGCATAGATCTGCAGATTATGAAGGAAGCGGGAGAACTGTTAAAGGCGGGAGCCCTGGTTGCCTTTCCGACGGAGACGGTGTATGGCCTTGGAGCCAATGCGCTGGATGAAAAAGCTGCTGCGAAAATATATGCGGCCAAAGGCAGACCATCCGACAATCCCCTCATTGTTCATATTGCAGATATGGAAAAATTAGAGAATATTACGGAAGAAATTCCGGAAGCAGCGATGAAGCTGGCAGAAAAATTCTGGCCGGGTCCATTGACCATGGTGATGAAAAAAAGTGCAGCGGTACCGCTTGGAACTACCGGCGGATTAAGTACGGTGGCAGTACGTATGCCTTCCCATCCAATTGCACTGGAAATGATACGTCACGGAGGCGGCTACATTGCAGCGCCAAGTGCAAATACTTCCGGCAGACCGAGTCCTACACTGGCAAGCCATGTGGCAGATGACATGGATGGAATCATTCCCATGATTTTAGATGGGGGTCCTGTGGGGATTGGTATTGAATCTACCATCGTAGATTTGACAGAAGAAATTCCTACAATCCTGCGGCCGGGATTTATTACAAAAGAAATGCTGGAAGAAGTGGTGGGAGAAGTTCAGATTGACAAAGGTCTGGAAGCGGATGCGAAAACTCCTCCAAAGGCTCCGGGTATGAAATACCGTCATTATGCACCAAAAGCAGAACTTGTGATTGTGGAAGGTGCGAGGGAAGCAGTGATTGAAAAAATCAATGCCCTTGTGAAGGAAAAGGAAGCCCAGGGTATGATTGCCGGTATTATCGGTACGGAAGAAACAATTTTACGATACCCGGCAGGGATTGTAAAAAGCATAGGTACAAGAAATGATGAGCTTTCCATCAGCAGTCATCTCTACAGTATTTTAAGAGAATTTGATGAAAGTGATGCACAGGTAATCTATTCAGAAAGCTTTGAAGAAGGTGCCATGGGCAGTGCGATCATGAATCGTTTATTAAAAGCGGCAGGACATAAAATTATTTATACATCATAAGAAAAGGAGAAAAACTATGATAGCTTTAGGCTGTGACCACGGCGGGTATGAATTAATGCAGGAGGTAAAAGCCCACCTGACAAAAAGAGGATTTGAATACAAGGATTTTGGATGCTTTGGAACAGAAGCAGTGGATTATCCTGAATTTGGACGCGCAGCTGCAGAGGCAGTTGCTGCCGGAGAATGTGAATCCGGGATTTTAATTTGTGGAACAGGTATTGGAATTTCCATTACAGCAAACAAAGTTCCGGGAATCCGCTGTGCTCTTTGTACAGATTGTTTCATGGCACAGGCAACCAGAGAACATAATGATGCAAACATGCTTGCATTTGGTGCAAGAGTGTTAGGTGCAGGAACTGCATTAAAGATTGTTGACACATTTTTAGATACACCATTCTCAAATGATGAACGTCATAAGAGAAGGATTGCAAAGATCGAAAAAGGGGAATAAGCAGGGAGAAAGCAATGGGGGATAAAAGAACAGATTATATTTCCTGGGATGAATACTTTATGGCAGTGGCTAAGCTTGCCGGTATGAGATCAAAGGATCCAAATACACAGGTGGGTGCATGCATTGTCAGTCAGAGCAACAAAATCCTGTCTATGGGTTACAATGGATTTCCCATCGGATGTTCCGATGATGAATTTCCATGGGCTCGTGTGGGGGATACAGCAGATACGAAATATGCCTATGTAACACATGCAGAATTAAATGCGATTTTAAACTATCGCGGAAATCTGGAAGGCGCCAAATTATATGTGTCACTTTTTCCGTGTAATGAATGTGCAAAAGCAATTATTCAGGCAGGAATTAAAACAGTTGTTTATGGTGATAACAAATACGATGGAACTCCATCCGTTGTGGCTTCTAAAAGAATGTTTAAAGCAGCAGGAGTGGAATGTATTGCTTATCAATATTCAGGAAAAGAACTGAAACTGGATGTATAAAATAGGGGAGGCAGCACCAGGGATGGTGTTGCCTCATATTACGTTTGAGGTGATAAGATGGAAACAGGAAAGCCGATTGATTGTCTTTTAAAAAATTATAAAAAGGAAACAATCCTTGCGCCGCTGTTTAAGCTGCTGGAAGCCTCCTTTGAGCTGATGATTCCGCTGGTTGTAGCGGCAATTGTAGACAAGGGGATTGGTCAGGGAGACTTATCTTATGTCTATAAAATGGGCGGTATGATGATTCTTCTTGGGATTGTAGGTTTGATTGCGGCGGTGATTGCCCAGTATTTTTCGGCGAAGGCAGCAGTAGGTGTTGCCACGAAGCTTCGCCAGTCGCTGTTTGCTCATATTCAAAGCTTGTCCTATACAGAGGTTGATACGGTAGGAACGTCCACTTTGATCACGCGGCTGACCAGTGATGTGAATCAGGTACAGTCGGGGGTTAATATGACACTGCGTCTGCTGCTGCGTTCTCCGTTTATTGTATTTGGTGCTATGATCATGGCATTTACAGTGGATGTAAAAGCTGCCTTTGTTTTTGTGGGTGTGATTCCTCTCCTTTGTATTGTGGTATTCGGGATTATGCTTCTGACAATGCCAATGTATCAGCAGGTGCAAAAGCATCTGGACAAAGTGCTTGCCCTGACTAGGGAAAATCTGCGAGGAATCCGTGTGATACGGGCATTTCATAAGGAAAAAGAAGAAATTGAAAAATTTAAAAAAGAAAATGAATCGCTGACAGGGATGCAGCTGATGGTTGGAAAAATTTCCGCCCTGATGAATCCGGTAACTTATGTAATCGTTAATCTGGGTCTGGTAGTACTGATCTATTTGGGAGCAATGCAGGTGGATGCAGGACATTTGAGCCAGGGACAGGTTATTGCGCTCATCAACTACATTTCTCAGATTCTGATAGAATTGATTAAAATGGCAAACCTGATCGTGCTCATTACCAAAGCACTATCCAGCGCCAAACGTATCAACTCTGTGTTTGACGTGAAAAGCAGCATGGTTGAAGAAGGAACCGAAGATATTGCGGAAGATCAGGAAACGCCGATTCTGGAATTTGAAAATGTGAGCTTTTGCTATGCGAATGCGGGAGAAGAGTCATTATCAGAGATTGATTTTGCAGTATATAAAGGAGAAACCGTTGGAATCATCGGCGGCACCGGTTCCGGAAAGTCAACACTGGTGAATCTGATTCCTCGATTTTATGATGCAACGAAAGGAGTGGTACGTTTTCACGGAAAGCCAATAGAACAGTATTCTTTGGAAACGTTACGTGAGCGTATCGGAGTGGTTCCTCAAAAGGCAGTGCTTTTCAAAGGAACCATTAAAAGTAATCTTTGCTGGGGCAAGAAAGATGCATCAGAGGAAGAGATGAAAGAGGCACTTTTGGCTGCTCAGGCGCTGGGATTTGTGGAAAAAAGGGATCAAGCCCTGGATGCCCCGGTAGCACAGGGGGGAAAGAATTTTTCCGGCGGACAAAGACAGCGTTTAACCGTTGCCCGTGCACTGGTGAGAAAACCGGAGATTTTAATTCTGGACGACAGTACTTCTGCTCTGGATTATGTAACAGATGCACGTTTGCGCAGGGAATTAAAGGCGCGTAAGGACACAATGACTACATTTATCGTTTCCCAGCGAACCTCCAGCATTCAGTTTGCAGACAAGATCGTTGTGCTGGAAGATGGAAAAATGGTTGGCCTGGGTACTCATAAATACCTTTTAGACCATTGTGAAGTATATCAGGAAATTTACGCTTCCCAGTATCAGAGCCAGGAAGAAGAGGAGGAAGCTTATGAATAAGAAATCCACCTTAAAAAAGGTTTTGAAACGAATCAAAAAATATGGTGTGCTGGTAGCGTTATCCTTATTGATGGCAGCAGCTGCGGTAGTTTTCACCTTGTATCTGCCGATCTTGACAGGGGATGCAGTAGATGGGATCGTCTCCAAGGGGCTTGTAAACTTTACGGGACTTTTCAGGAGTTTAAAAATGATGGTTCTGATAATTGCCGGCACGGCATTGTTCCAGTGGCTGATGAATATTATTAATAATCATATTACCTATCATGTGGTGCAGGATATTCGACAGGAAGCTTTTGAAAAGCTGGAACGTCTGCCTTTAAAATATGTGGACAGTCGTTCCTATGGAGAGATTGTAAGCCGTATGATTGCGGATGTGGATCAGTTTGCGGAAGGTTTGCTGATGGGATTTACCCAGCTTTTTACAGGAATTTTGACAATTGCCGGAACTTTGATTTTTATGTTTGGAATTCATGTAAAGATTGCGTTGGTGGTAGTGGTTTTAACGCCGTTGTCGCTGTTTGTAGCGGGATTTATTGCGAAACGCACCTATACCATGTTCAAAAAGCAGTCAGAGACCCGAGGGGAACAGACCTCTCTCATTGAAGAGATGGTAGGAAATCTGAAGGTGGTGAAGGCCTTTGGGCATGAAGAGGAAAATCAGGAAAGATTTGACGAGATTAATGGAAGGCTGCAGAAATATTCTCTGGATGCAACTTTTTATTCTTCTCTGGTAAATCCATGTACACGATTTATCAACAGTATGATTTATGCAGGAGTTGGGATTACCGGAGCCGTCGCAGCATTAAACGGAAGACTTTCTGTTGGTCAGCTGACCTGTTTTTTAAGCTATGCAAATCAATATACGAAGCCTTTCAATGAAATCTCCGGTGTTATTACAGAACTTCAAAACGCTCTTGCATGTGCTGCCCGAGTTTTTGAACTGATCGAAGAAGCGCCGGAAATTCCGGATGCAGAAAGGGCAGTGGTACTGGAGAATGCAAAAGGTGAGCTGACACTTGAGAATGTATATTTCTCCTATGCAGCAGATAAGAAGCTGATTCAGAATTTTAACTTATCAGTAAAGCCGGGGCAGAGAATTGCCATTGTAGGACCGACGGGGTGTGGAAAAACTACACTGATCAATCTTCTGATGAGATTTTATGATGTGAATGAAGGAAAGATTCTGGTAGATGAGCATGAGATTCGAAACATTACCAGAGGTTCTCTTAGAACGAATTTCGGAATGGTTCTTCAGGATACCTGGATTCGAGGCGGTACGGTAAAGGATAATATTATCATTGGAAAGCCGGATGCAACGATGGAAGAGATCATCCACGCGGCGAAAGAGTCAAAAGCCCATGATTTTATCAAACGACTTCCAAATGGGTATGATACTGTGCTGGGAGAAGATGGAGGCAATTTATCACAGGGTCAGAAACAGCTGCTTTGCATTACGAGAGTGATGCTCTGTCTGCCGCCGATGCTGATTCTGGATGAGGCCACCTCAAGCATTGATACCCGTACGGAAATTAAGATTCAGCAGGCTTTTGCAAGAATGATGGAAGGAAGAACAAGCTTTATTGTTGCCCACAGACTTTCCACAATTCGTGAAGCGGATGTGATCCTTGTGATGAAGGATGGGAATATTGTGGAACAGGGAAATCATGAGGAATTGTTAAAACAGGATGGATTTTATGCAGAGCTGTATAACAGCCAGTTTGCAGGTTAGGAGATGGGATGGAGCTTTTAAAGAAGAGACTGGCAGAGCTGGCCGAAAAATCCTGGAGAAACAATCAATATGTTTTTACTAATTTTCTGAACATGGCTGAAATGAATACATTCTATGAAATGAAAAGGGAAATTGCCCATGTTCCCTTTACTGTGTTTGGCGGTACGGAGAATTGTGAGCGGCAGATGATTCGTTTTGGGTCTGAAGAACTGTTTGGATATGAGGAACCTTTCCCCATCTGCTGTCTTTTGGCAGAGCCGTTGATTGAAAAATTTTCGGATGATTTTTCTCACAGGGATTTTCTGGGCGCGATCATGAATCTTGGGATTGAACGGGAAATTGTAGGAGATATTGCGATCAAGGGGAAGAAGGCGTATATTTTTTGTACAGAAAATATTGCTCCTTATATTGCGGAAAATCTGGTTCAGGTAAGACACACCTCCATGCAGTGCCGTGTGCTTGATGAGGCACCGGATATTTTAAAGCCCACTCTGGAAAGACGAGAAGTGACTGCTGCATCGGAGAGAATCGACGCAATTTTAGGAAAATTATGTAATCTGTCCCGAAGCCAGAGCATTCTGGCCTTTCGTGAGAAAAAGGTCTTTGTAAATGGAAGGCAGTGTGAGAACAACAGCTATCAGTTAAAAAGTGGAGATGTTGTAACTTACAGAGGATTTGGAAAGTTTATTTATGCAGGGATAAAATACAAAACAAAAAAGGGCAGGATATGCGTGGAGCTTTCTGTATATGTTTAAAAACTATTTCAAAGCGCTCATGGAACCATTTGGTTTCATGAGCGTATTTTAATGAAAAAGAGGATTTTATGACGGAATGCAGCGGGGAATATTTAAATAAGAAGTTATATGGTCTTTCTGATTTGGTGGCTGCGGAAGAAATGGGGGTATTAAAGCTTCGCAGGCAGCCTTATCTGAATCTGACAGGAAGAGGAGTCATTTTTGGGATTGCAGATACGGGAATTGATTATACACATCCGGTGTTTCAATTAGGAGATGGAAGCAGCCGAATTCTGGCAATCTGGGATCAGACGGCGGAGGGAGAGGCTTCCTTTGGGGTTCCCTTTGGGAAGGTGTATTTTCAGGAACAGATCAATGAGGCGTTAAAAAGTGAAGATCCCCAAAGCATGGTGCCGGTGACAGATGAAATTGGTCACGGAACCTTTATGAGCGGACTTGCAGCCGGGAACGTTGTGGAGGAGGAAGGATTTACGGGAATTGCCCCCAATGCAGAACTGTTGGTGGTAAAGCTGCGGCAGGCAAACGGGTGCCTGAAAAAGTTCTGGTTCATTTCGGAAGAAACACCGGCTTATGAGGAGGCGGATTTGATCGCAGCCACAGATTTTATGATCGCATTTTCCGGAGAGCGTAATCGGGATATGGTGCTGTACTTCGGTGTTTGTTCCAGCAAGGGGGATCATAATGGAATCGGAACCTTTGCAAATTATCTGGATTTGATTTCATCACAGCCCGGACGCAGTGTTGTTTTGGCCGGAGGTAATGAGGGGAATGCAGCACATCATTTTAGAAGTCAGTCCTATGAGGGAGTATTGTATCAGGATGTGGAAGTAAGATGCTCGGGAATCAAAGAAGGGCTGTATATCGAATTTTGGGCAGATGCCCCGGATCTTTATGGTATCGGATTTGTATCACCCACGGGAGAGGTGGTAGAAAAGCTGCCTGCAAGACCTTATTTACAGGAAACCCTTTCTTTTATTTTTGAGCAGACTATCATTTATGTGATCTATGAAAGGGTGGAGGAGATTACCGGAGCAACATTGATTCGTATTTTTATGAGAAATCCCACGGATGGAATCTGGAAGCTTCGTATTTTTCAGGAGGAAGTTTATGGGGGACGTTTTGATCTGTGGATGCCCATCACGCCATTTATTCAGGGAGAGGCAGTTTTTTTAAGGCCGGATCCGGAAACGACGATTACAGAGCCGGGTAACGGAAGACAGAGTCTTACAGTTTCTGCATATTCTACAGAGACGGAAGGCATTTATCTGGAATCTTCCAGAGGCTTTACCAGGGATGGAATGGTAAAACCTGATCTGGCTGCACCGGGAGTCAATGTGAAGGGACCTGTCAGGGGAGGTCTTTATACCAGGCGGAGCGGAACCTCTGTGGCAGCTGCATTGGCAGCAGGTATTGCACTTTTACTGATGGAGTATGAGCCCGGTTATACAGGAGTACAGATTAAAAACTATCTGATTCGCGGAGCGATCCGGGATGCACGAAGATATCCAAACACAGAGTTTGGATGGGGGAAGATAGATATTTATGAGACTTTGCTGAGTATGAGGGAAACAGCATCCCGGAATTAGAGAAAGCGGTTGCTGTTTGTTAGCTCCCACAGTTTTTGCTGTGGGAGCGTTTTTATACTTTTGTTTTATCTTTTCCCAATATGGCAACATTTTTGATTCCCATAGAAGCAAGTTTTCTTAAGGTATGTAAAATAAATTTTTTTGTATCCCCATCCAGCTGGGAAATTGCATGGAGTGTTGCCGGAATCGCAGTCTGCCATTCAGATTTAAAATCATCAATGCTGGTTAAGTTATTTGCATTTAAGACGCTGTACAGAGAATCTACAAATCGCTCCCGGTCCTCCTCTGAAATGTAATTTAGCCAGTCAGTCAATGTCCTGTCAGTAAATCTGGCATTCTTTGTCAGATTTTCTATATAAACAAAATGATTTCCTTCTATTTCCCATGTAAACTGATTATGCTGCAATAGTCCCATGGTGTTGCTCTTTACGATATCAAAGTTTGCCCGATGCTCCAACATCATTCCGATGACAGAAGACTGGGGCAGCGTTTTTTCAATACGGGATGAAATGTCCAGAAATTCTTTGCTTTGCAGTGTGCTTTCTAAAAATCCCGGTCCATCGTGGGAGTAAACCTTTTCAATTTGACGCTGAATATTTTTACCGCATTTTGCGGCGGCATAGACTGCAAGATTTCCTCCTTTGGAGTGACCGCCTGTTAAAAGGCGACCTCGACAGTAAAGGGAGGCCTTTTTTATGTAGCGAACAGCTTCTTCCTGAGACGGAATCGGAGATTTAAAGGCCATGTTAAAGTCTTCCTTCCAGCCCACAAAGGTAGAGTCTGTTCCGCGAAAAGCAATGTAGTATAAATCCGGCTGGATCTGGAAAGTCATTGCACAAAACTGTTTTTGCGCCGTCAGATCAAACTGCTCGGTATATCCCATGATACGAATATTACGAAAACGCGGGCTTGCGGCCAGTGCAAAGAAAAGCTGTTTTGTATCCTCTCCTAAAGGAATGTTATGAAACATTTCGTCAAAAAATTCTGTCCGGTAAAGCTCCTGTAATCGGATTCCCTTCCAATTTTCAACTTCAGGAATCACATCCGGGAAATGGATGTAGGCAGCAGAGGATAAGATCAAACTATCTACAGAGTGAAATGGAAACTGATCAAAAGTATCAAAATTTTCCCGGGTATAGGTAATGATGTTTTTCATAGGAACCTCCAGCGTTGTAAGTGTTGCATAAGAAAATCAATAAATATCTATACATATTATTACATTTTCCTAAAAAGAATTCAAGTATCTAAATTTATTGAAGTTAATGGTTGACAAAGTAAACTTCCGGTTGTATAGTTTGTAACGACGAATTTAGTTAAATAAATTTAGTTAAAAGAATAAACAATTAGAAACTGGAGGAAAAAATAATGACATTTGATAAAGTAAAAGAAGTAATTGTAGACACACTTGGATGTGATGAGGAAGCAGTGGTTTTAGAAGCTGCATTAAAGGAAGATTTAAACGCAGACTCTTTAGATGCGGTAGAGCTTAGCATGGCTCTTGAGGAAGCGTTCGGTTTAACCATTGGTGATGAAGACTTAATGGCATTTGTTACAGTGAAAGATGTTGTTGACTACATCAACAAAAATCTTGCTTAAGAGAGAAGAACAATGAATATTCAGGATATTTATGAACTAATGAACCGTTTTGAAGCATCTTCCGTGGGAGAATTGAATCTGGATATGGAAGGTGTGAAGCTGCAGCTAAAAAAATATGGAGAACAGGTAAGCCTTCAGAGTGCTCCGCATCTTCCGGCAGCAGCAGTTACACCAAACAAAGAAATTACAAAAGCAGCAGAGGAAGAGGCCGGAATGACAGTAGAGGCACCGCTGGTTGGAACCTTCTACAGTGCGCCGTCGCCGGAGGATGCACCATTCGTCAGTGTGGGAAGCAGGGTGAAAAAGGGAGATGTGGTTGGAATCATCGAAGCTATGAAACTGATGAATGAAATTACAGCTCCATGTGATGGAACAGTTGAAGTGATACAGGCAGAAAATGGTCAGATGGTAGAATTTGGACAGATTCTGATGAGAATCGTTTAGGTGAGGATTCATGTTTAAAAGAATTTTAATCGCAAATCGAGGAGAAATTGCGCTTCGCATCATTCGCTGCTGCAGAGAAATGGGAATCGAAACAGTTGCCGTTTACTCCACTGCAGATAAAGATACCCTGCCGGTGATGCTTGCAAACCAAAGCGTATGCATCGGACCTGCAAAGGCTT
>ERZ1032130.123-NODE-123-length-23025-cov-5.678929_pt1 | contig 23025 bp, 23 predicted proteins | sample MGYA00517879_ERZ1032130 | MGnify/ENA primary metagenome ERZ1032130 (study PRJEB33719, sample SAMN04262597) | wastewater metagenome | biome: rural village; feature: animal feces; material: feces | host: Bos taurus | place: El Salvador | collected 2012-01-31 ...
ATCGCTGTGCTGTTTGGGGGTAAAAATCCTAAAATTGCAAAAGTTGGTGAAATTATCGTAGGTTTTGGTATTTTATTTATGGGACTCAGCAATATGAGTAGTGCAATGTCCGATATGAAGGATATGCCGGAAATCATTGATTTGCTTGGTTCACTTAAAAGTCCGATACTTGCACTTTTAGTTGGTTTTATACTTACGTTTATCATTCAGAGTTCATCGGTAACCGTCAGTATTGTACTTTTGATGGCAAATCAGGGCCTTTTGGATATACATATTTGTCTTTTCATTATTTTAGGATGTAATATCGGTTCCTGCGGTTCGGCATTAATTGCTTCCCTTGCAGGAAAAAAGGATGCAAAACGTGCTGCTTTGATACACTTGTTGTTTAACATTATAGGTTCCATTATTATTTACATTATTTTGCAGTTTGCTATGGAACCGATTGTAAATATGATTCAGTCTATTTCAGCGGACAATGGAAGATTTGTTGCCAATGCCCACACTTTAATCAAAGTGTTCCAGGTAATTATTTTACTTCCGTTCTCAGGACTTATCGTAAAACTAACGTATTTGTTTGTTCCGGGAAAAGAAGCCAAAGTTGGCTACAGAGATACTTTCACGCTCAATTACATTGGGGACAAAGCGGTATTTAATCCTTCAACCGCTGTATTTGATGCAATGAAGGAAATTGAGCGTATGGGGGAACTGGCAGATGAAAATCTGACACGCTCTATGAATGCACTGATTACATTGGATGAAGAAACCATTAAAGAAGTGTATGAAGTGGAAGAAAATATTAACTATTTAAATCACGCTATCACAGATTATCTGGTAAAAATCAATCAATCCACACTTCCTATTAAAGACTTGGAAGGATACGGATATTTATTCCATGTGGTAAATGATATTGAGAGAATCGGTGACCACGCAGAAAATATTGCGGATTGCGCGGTGAGAAGAAAAGAAAAAAATATTAAATTCAGTAAAGAAGCTCAAAAAGAACTTGGAGATATGCTGGAAATGGTTACCAAGATTGTAAGAGAATCTATCGAAACCTTCCATCATAAAGAGGATGAGCATGTCAGAATGATAAATGAACTGGAAGACCGAATCGATGAAAAAGAGCGGGAACTCCAGCAGAAACATATTGACAGATTGACACAGAATGCATGTACTCCTGATGCAGGAATGATTTTTTCAGACGTTGTATCGGGACTTGAAAGAGTTGCAGATCATGCAACAAATATTACACATAGCATTGCAAATATTGAAGAGTAGTGTTATAATCACTTCGTAACATTTGTAACAAAGTTGTAACAATTAGACGGAGGTATTATGAAATATACAAAAGTGTGTGTGGCACTTTCTTTGGGAATGGGACTTTTGTTATTCAATCCAATGGAAGCACACGCGAGCGGTACAGTAAAAAGTATACTTATGGAAAATGCAGGTGCGGGAGCTATGCTTCAGGCAGTACTTTCCTATGAAGATTACAAAGGCTATTTTTGGGGATATACAAATTTAGGAATAGCGAACGTTGATAATAACTTAAATATAAGAAAAGAACCGGATACATCAGCCAAATTGGTAGGTAAGCTTCCTAAAAATGCGGCTTGTGAAATTTTGGATGAAGAAAATGGCTGGGCACATATTATTTCCGGTGAAGTAGAAGGATATGTTTCAAGTGAGCATTTACTGACAGGTATGGAAGCGGTTTCAATTGCAAGAGAGCTTGTGCAAAATAAAGCAAAAGTTACTTGTGATTCTTTAAAGGTACGTGAAGAAGCAAGCCTTGAAGCAGAAGTCATTATGATGGTAGCTGAAGGCGAAAGACTGGATGTAATCGAAGAATTGGACGGCTGGGTTAAAATCGATTTAGACGGACAGGAAGTATATGTATCAAGTGAGTATGTAGAGATTTCAGAAGAACTTGATACAGCACTTACCATTACAGAAGTTTTGTATGGCGAAGGTGTTTCGGATGTAAGAGTAGAGCTTTGTGAATTTGCAAAACAGTTTGTCGGTAATCCTTATGTATGGGGCGGAACAAGCCTTACAAAAGGAGCAGATTGTTCAGGCTTTGTACTTTCCGTATTTGCAGAATTCGGTGTGGAGTTACCACATTATTCGGTATCACAGTCACAGAAAGGAACAGAAATTGATGTAGATGAAGTGCTTCCGGGCGATTTGATTTTCTACAGTAATGGTAGCAGAATCAACCATGTGGCTATTTATATCGGTAATGGACAGGTTATTCACGCAAGTAGTCCTAAGACGGGTATTAAAATCAGCAACTACAATTACAGAACACCTGTAAAAGCAACAAGAATTTTAGTTGACTAAGTACATTTTATATGTTATTATTTCAAAGTATGGTTTTAGCCGATGTTCGGTGAAGGGACACTCCGACCCTATGCTTAATATCAGGCGATTATAAATTAAGATTATGGAGGAATTGAAAATGATTTCAAAGGAAAAGAAAACAGCCATCATTAAAGAATATGCAAGATGCGAAGGCGACACAGGTTCACCGGAAGTACAGATTGCAGTTTTAACAGCAAGAATTCAGGAATTAACTGAACACTTAAAAACTAACCAGAAAGATCATCACTCAAGACGTGGTCTTCTTAAAATGGTTGGTCAGAGAAGAGGTTTACTTGCTTACTTAAAGAAAACAGATATCGAAAGATACCGTTCTTTAATTGAAAGACTTGGACTTAGAAAATAATTTCAAGCATTTGGTAAGAAAGTATAAGGCGGATATACTTATCCGCCTTTTTATGTCATAAGAGTTATGACATAAGCGCTCCGCTATGGATGCGCACCTTGCGGAGAGGAGATTATTGCAAAGCAATACCGCAAGGGCGCGAAATAGAGTGCTTTGCACTCTATTTATTTAAATCAATTTGGTAGAAGATATTCTGCCGAGACCACTGATTAACGGACAAGCAAAGGTTTGTATTTTAATCAGTAGTTTCGGATTCTTCTACCTGAAAAGTTTTTATTTTAAAGGAGGAAAAGAAATGTACAAGACATTTAGTATGGAATTAGCAGGCCGTACTCTTTCCGTAGATATCGGAAGAGTGGGTAAACAGGCTAACGGATGTGCTTTTATGCACTATGGTGACACAACAGTATTAAGTACTGCAACAGCTTCAGAAAAACCAAGAGACGGGATTGATTTTTTCCCACTTTCCGTAGAATATGAAGAAAAATTGTATGCAGTAGGTAAAATCCCGGGTGGATTTAACAAACGTGAAGGTAAAGCTTCAGAAAACGCAATTTTAACAAGCCGTGTAATCGACAGACCTATGCGTCCTTTATTCCCAAAGGATTACAGAAATGACGTTACACTGAACAATATGGTTATGTCAGTAGACCCTGAATGCCGTCCTGAATTAGTAGCTATGCTTGGTTCATCGATTGCAACATGTATCTCTGATATCCCATTTGATGGTCCTTGTGCAACAACACAGATTGGACTCATTGACGGAGAATTCATTGTAAACCCAAATCAGGAACAGTGGATTAACGGTGACTTACAGCTTACCGTTGCATCTACTAAAGAGAAGGTTATTATGATTGAAGCAGGAGCAAAAGAAGTTCCTGAAGATAAAATGTTAGAAGCTATTTATACGGCTCACGATATTAACCAGACAATCATTGCTTTCATCGACAATATGGTTGCTGAAATCGGTAAACCAAAACACGAATATACAAGCTGTGCAATTTCGGAAGAATTATTTGCTGCTATGAAGGAAATTGTTCCACCTGCAGAAATGGAAGAAGCAGTTTTCACAGATGAAAAACAGGTTCGTGAAGAAAACATTAGAAACATTACAGCAAGATTAGAAGAAGCATTTGCTGAAAATGAAGAATGGTTAGCTATTTTAGGTGAAGCAATTTACCAGTATGAAAAGAAAACTGTTCGTAAAATGATTTTAAAAGATCATAAACGTCCTGATGGTCGTGAAATTACACAAATTCGTAAGCTTTCAGCAGAAGTAGATTTGATTCCTAGAGTACATGGTTCTGCTATGTTTACACGTGGACAGACACAGATTTGTAACGTAACAACATTGGCTCCGCTTTCCGAAGTTCAGAAGGTAGACGGACTTGATGAAAACGTTACTGCAAAAAGATATATGCATCACTATAATTTTCCGGCTTACTCAGTTGGTGAAACAAAAGTCAGCCGTGGACCTGGTAGACGTGAAATCGGTCACGGTGCATTAGCAGAAAAAGCGTTAATGGCAGTTCTTCCTTCAGAAGAAGAATTCCCATATGCAATCAGAACTGTATCTGAAACATTTGAATCAAATGGTTCTACATCAATGGCTTCAACTTGTGCATCTTGTATGTCACTTATGGCTGCCGGTGTACCAATCAAATCTATGGTTGCAGGTATCTCTTGTGGTCTTGTAACAGGCGATACAGATGATGATTTCGTATTATTGACAGATATTCAGGGCCTTGAAGACTTCTTTGGCGATATGGACTTTAAAGTAACAGGTACTACAAAGGGTATCACAGCAATCCAGATGGATATTAAGATTCACGGTTTAACAAGACCTATCGTAGAAGGTGCTATTGCAAGATGCCGTGAAGCAAGATTATTCATTATGGACAACTGTATGAAACCAACTATTTCAGCTCCACGTCCTACAGTTGGCGAATATGCTCCAAAGATTGAACAGATTAAGATTGACCCTGAAAAAATCGGCGATGTTGTTGGTCAGAGAGGTAAAACAATCAATGCAATTATCGATGCTACAGGTGTTAAGATTGACATTTCTGATGAAGGTGCAGTTAGCGTTTGCGGTACAGATAAAGCAATGATGGACAATGCTATCGATATGATCAGAATCATCACAACAGACTTTGAAGAAGGTCAGATTTTCAAAGGTAAAGTTGTAAGTATTAAAGAATTCGGTGCTTTCGTTGAATTTGCTCCGGGTAAAGACGGTATGGTTCATATTTCTAAGATTTCTAAAGAAAGAATCAACCACGTAGAAGATGTTCTTACACTTGGTGACACAGTTACAGTTGTTTGCCTTGGAAAAGACAAGATGGGCAGATACAGCTTCTCAATGAAAGATGTAGCTCAGAACTAAAAAATGAAACTTTAAGAACTACTTGTTTAAAAAGCAGGTAGTTCTTTTTTTGTGTGTTATAGGAAAGTCCTAAAACTCGTCTCATTTTTTTGTCATAAGAATCAAAGTACCTCATATACTTTGTTAAGAGGTGAGAATTTGGACAAAGCACAGGAATTTATTAATATTTTTCCGGACAAAATGAAAGAATTTTGGACGACTATTTCAAAAGAAGCAGATTTTATTGAAGAGGTAAGAATCAGGGTTAACAATCCCATTACCATTTCTATAAAGGGACAAGAATATTTTTTGAATCCCAAGGGGCAGATTACAAAAAATATAAAAGAAGCAAGGCTTATTACATCAGCGGAAATTGACAGTATTTTGAATCATATTTGCAAATGCTCTGTATATGCTTTTGAGGATGAATTGAAAGAAGGATATATTACCGTGGCCGGAGGACACCGTGTTGGACTTGCAGGGGAAGTGGTAGTAGACGGCAGTGGAAAGATTGTTACTATCAAGTATGTAACATTTATGAATATCCGTATTTCACACGAAATTTTGGGTGCAGCGGATACGGTTATGGATTTTTTGTTTGAAGATGGGAGTCTTAAAAACAGCCTGATTATTTCCCCGCCGGGGTGTGGAAAAACAACGATGCTTCGGGACGTGGTGAGGCAGTTATCAAAAGGAAGTTATAAAAGAGGAGCCTATAAGGTGGGGGTTGTGGATGAGCGCAACGAGATTGGCGGAGGTTTCAAAGGCACACCTCAAAATGATTTGGGACCAAGGACAGATGTTATTTCCTGTCTGTCCAAAAAACAGGCGATGATGATGCTTATCCGTTCTATGTCGCCGGAAGTGCTGGCACTGGATGAAATTGGTGGAGAAGATGATATTGAAGCCATAAAATACGCCATAAAATGCGGCGTCAAAATTATTGCTACAATTCACTCAGGAAGTAAAGATGAGCTTCTTAAAAAACCATATATGGAAGAAATTTTATGTGAGGGTGGATTTGAACGGCTCATTTTTATGCATAGAAGAGAGGGAAAATGTGTAGTGAGTCATAAAATTTCCGTAGGTGAATTTTATGATTAGAATTCTCGGAGCAGTGCTTTTGGTGTTAGGATTTTGCGGACTTTCTTTGGAAAAAGTGAAAGAAGAGAAGGAACAATTAAAAAGACTGTCGGAACTAAAAAGCTTTATCACATATTTGCTTAGGGAAATAGAATATTCCCATATTCCGATTCCGGATATCTGCGAAGAATACTTTGGAAGAAGCGAAGGGGCATTAAAAGACTTTTTAGAAAAGGTATGTGCGTGTCTTGGGAAAAAAGAAGGAAAATCCTTTGATGTTATCTGGGAAGAAGAGTGTAGCACAGGCTATGTCGGAAAAAAAGAGGAAAAGGCAATACTTAGAAGGCTGAATAAGAGTTTTGGCTTTTGTAATACCGGTATGCAGATATCTGCCATAGAACAGAATTTAGATGAACTTGAAAAAATAATTTTACAAAAAGAGAAAAAATTTCAGGACAATAGGAAATTGATACTTTACTTTGGAGTAATGAGTGGTTTGCTATTGTCCATTATTTTGCTTTAGGGGGAATTTATGGAGACCGGAATTATTATAAAAATTGCAGCCATAGGGATTATTGTGGCAATCTTGTGTCAGGTTTTAAAGCACAGTGGACGGGAGGAACACGCTTATCTGGTAGGACTTGCAGCGCTGATTATTGTGCTTAGCTGGTTACTTCCGTATGTGTACGATTTGTTTATAACGATGCAGGAACTGTTTGAATTGTAGGTGCAAAATGGAGAAAATTGTAATTTTGGCTGTGGTGGGTGTGCTTTTTATTATCCTGTTAAAAGAGCAGAAGGCGAGTCTGGCATTTGTTTTGACACTGGCAATTTGTATGATTGTTATTTTTAACATTCTGGATTATGGAGCAATCCTGATGGAAGGGCTGGATGTATTTGAAGCATATTTTGATTCGTCCGGTTATTATATAAAGCTGATACTGAAGATGGTAGGTATAACCTATTTGTGTGAATTCGGAACGCAGATTTGTAAAGATGTGGGACAAGGAGCAATTGCCACGCAGGTAGAACTGTTTGGGAAGATTATGGTGCTTGTTACCGGACTTCCGATAATACTTGCCATTATAGAACAAATTGTGAAGTTTGAGGGATAAAATAGTGGATGAAAAATTGTGGGAAACCCTCTATGAAAAAATCTTGGAAGGAGACATTTTAAATGTCTTGTCTTTTGTATTTGAATATATGACCAAGGATGATATTTTTCTAAACGGTTCGCTGAAAAAAATATGTGTAACGTTCCTTTTGCTGGCTGTCTTTGCAGGTATTTTCAGTGCATTTATGGAATCCTTTGGAGGCAGGGAAGTAGCTAAAATGAGTTTTTTAATGATACATATTTTGTTATTTTCCACTTTAGTGACACTGTTTCTAAAAATGCAGGAAATTGCAAGAGAAGTGGTCAATGCCATTTTGCTTGTAATGAATGCGGCGATACCTGTGTACTATCTGGCAGTTGTCAGCAGTGGCAACAATTTGTCGGCATATACATATTACCGGGTAAGTGTATTGGCAATTTATGTGGTGGAGCAATTGATTTTGCATATTTTGCTGCCGTTTGTATCCTGCTATATGATACTCACATTCGGAAATGCTCTTTGGCTTGAGAAAAAATTGTCTGCGGTGACGGATTTTATGAAAAAAGCGGTTTCTGTGGTGTTAAAAACGATGGTTGGTGTGGTGTCAGGTATTAGTTTTCTGCAATCTATGGTTTCGCCGATGATTGATGGCTTAAAAAATGATACAGTGGGAAAAGCTGCGGCTATGATACCGGGAATCGGAAATGCGGCAGAAGGAATGACGGAATTGACGGTTGGGTCACTTGTACTCATTAAAAACAGTGTAGGTCTATGCATTTTTCTGATACTGTTAGTTACGGCAGCTGTACCGGTCATAAAACTGTTTGTTGTCGGTATCCTTATGAAAGGCTGTGGAGCCCTGATGTCAGTTATATCGGAAAAGAGTTTTGCCCAGCCGGTACTGGATACGGCGGAAGCGGTGGGAATACTATTGAAAATTGTATTGACGGTGCTTTTATTGTTCGTGGTGTCGATGGCAATTGTGTTGTTTACCACAAATGGATGAAATGGAGGAAATATGCTGACCTTATGTAAAGAAATAGTCGTTTTTCTGATTCTTGCCAAAATGCTGGAAAGCTTTCAGGTGGGAGAAAAATACGGAAGATTTATTAAACTGATTATTTCTCTGATTGTAGTGCTGAAACTGATTACACCTGTTTTCTCTTTGTTTAACAGTGAATTTGATTTTGCAAAATTGGCGTCGGAAATCGAAAAAAGACTGATAGTCGAGAGTGAATCGGCAGAGGTTATACAGGAAGATATAGAAACGGTAGAGAAGATTGAAATATCCGAAATGAAGGTAAAGGTGGAGGAAATTCAGTGGGAGAAGTAAATCAGATTTTGGAGAAGGTAAAAAAGAAAAAATGGGGGAAAGAAGAATGGATTATATTGATTCTGGTCGGGATTTTTCTTTTGATAGTTTTTTGGCCGGCTTCCGATAATACGGATGAGAAAAAAAGCAAAGCAGTATCTGTGACAGACTCTGCTACAGGACAGGAAGTCAAAGAAAACAGCAATACTTCCTACAAGGAACAGATGGAAAGTCAGTTGGAAGAAATTCTGAAAAGTATTGATGGTATTGACAACGTAAATGCGATGATTACGTTTCAAACATCGGAGGAAGAAGTCATACTCCGTGAGAGCAGGCATACTCAGGAAACAACTGTGGAAGAAGACAGCCAAGGGGGTATACGTGAAATTGAATCGGAAAGTGTGGATGAAACGGTCTGTTACGGAGAAAACCAGGGAGAGAGTACGGGACCTTATGTGACCTATACCATTGCTCCGAAGGTGGAAGGAGTACTGGTTGTTGTGGGTGGAAATAAGGCAAGTTCATTAAGAACGCAGATTGTGAAAGCGGTACAGGCATTATTCGATGTGGAGAGTCATAAAGTAGTAGTAATTAAAATGAAAGAATCGTAGAGGTATGAGCATTGAAAAAGAAAATTAAGAAAAATCAAATTATGATTACGGCACTTGCACTGATGATAGCGATTGCGGGATATATGCAATTTTCCGGCAATTATTTAAACAAGGATGAACTGGCTAAAAATGAAGAAGAAACCGATGAAACACAGGATATGGACAATATGGAAGAATACACGGCGGAACTGGATATTGTGACAGATGAGGAAGATGTTGTGACAATGCTGGATATGGATTTGTCCGATGTGAATATGGAGACCGTTACGGGCACAGAGACTGCAGTTGTAAATGAAGAGGAAGGTACATATGTTACTTCGGATGATATTGTGGTACAAATGGAAGAAAGTGAAGGAAACGAAGAAGAGACGGCAGAGGCTCCGACTCCGGAAAACGGAACACCGGGAGAAGCTGTATTTACCACAACACCTGTTAGTCAGATGTCTTTATCGGATGCCAAGCTTTTGAAAGAACAGAACCGTGCACAGAATAAGTCAGGGCTTCTTGAAATTATCAACAACAGCCAACTGGCAGATTCGGCAAAACAGTCGGCAGTAGAAAAACTGGTTACATTGACAGATATAGCGGAAAGAGAACTGGCGGCTGAAATTTTACTGGAGGCAAAAGGCTTTTCAAGTTCGATTGTAAGCATCAGCGGTGAAACAGTGGACGTAGTACTTGATTCTGTAGATTTGACAGATGCCCAGAGAGCACAGATTGAAGATATTGTTACACGTAAAACAGGTATTTCGTCGGAAAATATCATTATCAGCGCACTTATAGAAAACTAATGCGATAATCTAAGTGCAAAGCGGACATAATTATGATATACTAATTCTATTGTGGTAAAACTGCTTTGACTAATAAAGTACGGAGGTAAAATAATGAAAAGAGTGTTTTTGATTGTACTGGACAGTTTTGGAATCGGAGAGATGCCGGATGCGGCAGAATATGGTGATAAAGGTACAAATACTTTAGCTTCCGTAGCGAAAAGCCCATATTTTTCTATGGAAAATATGAAGAAACTGGGATTTTTTAACATAGATGGTGTGGACTGCCACGAAAAGGCAGACACCATACAAGCTACCATTGCCAGAATGACGGAAAAATCCAAAGGAAAAGATACGACAATCGGGCATTGGGAAATTGCAGGAATTTGTTCCGAAAAACCGTTACCGACGTATCCGGACGGATTCCCGAAGGAAGTATTGGATGAATTTTCGCAGCGCACGGGAAGAGGTGTTTTGTGTAATGCACCTTATTCCGGTACAGAGGTTATCAAGGCTTACGGAAAAGAGCATATGGAAACAGGAAAACTGATTGTGTACACATCGGCAGACAGCGTGTTCCAGATTGCTGCTCACGAAGACATTGTTCCGGTGGAAGCTTTGTATGAATACTGTGAAATTGCAAGAGAAATTTTGCAGGGCGAGCATGGTGTGGGAAGAGTCATTGCAAGACCGTTTATCGGAGAAGAAGGAAATTTTACGAGAACTGCAAAACGTCACGATTATTCTTTAATGCCGCCGAAAACAACTATGCTTGATGTATTAAAAGAGAATGGAAAAGCCGTGATTGCCGTCGGAAAAATAAAAGATATTTTTGCCGGGAAAGGGATTACGGAGTTTGTATATACAAAAGGCAACGAAGAGGGCATAGAGAGAACCTTGGAATATTTAGACAAGGATTTCGAGGGACTTTGTTTTATTAATCTGGTAGATTATGATATGCTTTACGGACACAGAAATGATGTGGACGGCTATGCCAAAGCATTAACCTATTTCGATGAAAAGCTGCCTGAAATTATGGCAAAATTAAGAGAAGACGATATTCTTATGATTACGGCAGACCACGGCTGTGACCCGGGATATACGGTATCTACAGACCATTCCAGGGAATATACACCGTTTCTTATGTATGGAAAAACCGTGGAACCGAAGAACTTAGGTACAAGAGATACCTTTGCGGATATTGCCGCTACAGTACTTAATTATTTTGAGATGACAAAACCATTTGCAGGCGAAAGTATGCTGTAAAGGGTTTCTATAAAAGATTTACAGATTTTGGAGGAAAGAAACGTGAGTAACTACGCACAGGAGATTAACAAAAGAAGAACATTTGCTATTATTTCACACCCTGATGCAGGTAAAACAACATTGACGGAAAAGTTTTTATTATATGGCGGTGCCATAAATTTAGCTGGTAGTGTAAAAGGAAAGGCAACTGCAAGACACGCAGTTTCTGACTGGATGGAAATTGAAAAGGAAAGAGGTATTTCCGTAACCTCATCCGTATTGCAGTTTGAATATGACGGATATTGTGTCAATATTCTGGATACACCGGGACATCAGGATTTCTCGGAAGATACGTACAGAACCTTAATGGCAGCGGATTCTGCCATCATGGTGATTGATGCATCAAAAGGTGTAGAAGCGCAGACAAGAAAACTTTTCAAGGTTTGCGTAATGAGAAAAATTCCTATTTTTACGTTTATTAATAAGATGGATAGGGATGCCAATGATACATTTGAGCTTTTAGATGAAATCGAAAAGGAATTGGGAATTGCCACCTGTCCGATTAACTGGCCTATCGGTTCCGGTAAGGCTTTTAAAGGCGTTTATGACAGGGAGAGAAAATGTATTATCACATATTCTGATACCGAAAAAGGTACAAAAGAGGGTGAAACAAAAGAAATTCCGTTAAGTGATAAGGACACAGTCAAAGCGCATATAGGCGAAGAATTTTACAGTCAGCTTCAGGATGAAATTGAACTTTTAGACGGTGCCAGTGCTGAATTTGATTTGGATGTAGTCAGAAAAGGAAATTTGACACCGGTCTTTTTCGGCTCTGCGTTAACGAATTTCGGTGTGGAATTTTTCTTACAGCATTATTTGAAAATGGCAACAACACCGCTTCCCAGAAAAGCGGATATCGGTTTAATTGACCCGGTAGAAAATGAGTTTTCTGCATTTGTGTTTAAAATTCAGGCAAATATGAATAAGGCACACAGGGACAGAATTGCATTTATGCGTATATGTTCCGGTAAGTTTGATGCCAATATGGAAGTAAAACATATGCAGGGTAACCGTGTAATGCGTTTATCGCAGCCGCAACAGATTATGGCAGATGAAAGAAAAATTCTGACAGAGGCTTATGGCGGCGATATTATTGGTGTATTTGACCCGGGTGTTTTTTCCATCGGTGACACAATCTGTATGCCGAAGGAAAACTTCAGGTACGAAGGAATTCCGACCTTCGCACCGGAGCATTTTGCGAGGGTTCGTCAGGTAGATACAATGAAGAGAAAACAGTTTGTAAAAGGTATCACACAGATTGCTCAGGAAGGTGCCATTCAGATTTTCCAGGAATTTAACACCGGTATGGAAGAAATAATTGTCGGCGTAGTTGGTGTTTTACAGTTTGATGTCCTAAAATACAGACTTGAAAACGAGTATAATGTAGAAATCAGGTTAGAACCATTACCTTATGAACACATTCGCTGGATTGAAAGTAAGGATATTGATTTGAATCGTATTATCGGAACATCAGATATGAAGAAAATCAAGGATATGAAAGGAAATCCTTTATTGCTGTTTGTTAACGCGTGGAGTGTAGGAATGGTGCTTGATCGTAACGAAGGACTCATTTTATCAGAATTTGGACGTGATTAATTATGAAAAAAAGATTTCTCTTTGATTTGGTAGCACTTTTAGCAATTGCAGTCGGGTTTTTTATGCTTCTGTATTTTCAGGATTTGGATATGGATTTTTTGTACCGCCTGAAAAATATGGATGAAGAGACGCTGGTGGACAAGACTGTTGTGGAAAATGAAACGTATGCCCGCATGCAGGAAGATAATGAGGACATGCCTGTGACACTTGATAAGCAGACGTTTGTTCAGCCGGCGGAAGAAGAATTCGTCAATTGTTATTGTTATAGTGTTTTGAGTGAAGACGAAAAGACCGTTTACAGAGAAATTTATGGTATTTTAAATACGATGGGTGAAGATGTCAGGTTGTCTACAGTGGATGTACAGCTGATTGAAAAAGTTTTCAAGTGCGTATTAAACGATCATCCGAAGCTATATTATGTAGAAGGCTATACGTATACCACCTTTACAAGAGATACAGACATTGCAAAATTGGAATTTTCGGGAACCTATACAAAATCGAGAGAAGAATGTGATGCAATGAATGTGCAGATAGAAAACTATGTGGCAGACTGTTTTTCAGGGATGGAAAACGGTATATCGGATTATGAAAAGGTCAAATATATATATGAATATATCATTGATGGCACAGAATATAATCTGACGGCAGAGGACAGTCAGAATATCTGCTCGGTTTTTCTGAACGGTGAATCTGTCTGTATGGGATATGCCAGAGCGATGCAGTATCTGCTCCTTGAGCAGGATATTTTATGTACGGTTGTCAACGGTACAGCCGATCAGGGAGAGGAGCATGCATGGAATTTACTGCTTCTTGACGGACAATATTATCATTTGGATGTAACATGGGGTGATGATTCGTATACTGTTTCCAATGATACTTCATCTCAGGTTGGAATGACCAATTACAGTTTCTTTTGTGTGACAACCGAAGAAATTTCAAAAACTCACGTGATTGATAATGTGGTTGAATTGCCCGAATGTATTGCATGGGATAATAACTATTATGTAAAAGAAGGCTGTTATTTTAAGAGCCTTGATACAGATAAATTATCAAAAATATTTGAAGATGCATATGCTCTTGATAAAGGCTATGTGGAAATCAAGTGTATGGATAGTGTGGTCTATCGCGAAATTTACACGTATCTGATAGAAAAACAGCATATTTTTAACTATCTGAAAGAGGGAAAAGATACCGTATCATATTATGACGGGGAAGAACTTTTGCTGTTGGAATTTTGGCTGAAATAGTCTATGCAAATCTTTTTGATTTTGATATAATATAACGTAAGCGGATTTTAAAAGGAGGTTCCATTATGGAAAAAGATACAGGAAAGAATGTATTTGTATTACAGGACAATGAAAATTGTGGAACAGTTCAGATTGCAGATGATGTTGTGGCAATGATAGCAGGAATTGCCGCTACAGAAATAGATGGTGTATCTGCTATGGCAGGAAATATTACCAATGAACTTATGAGCAAGGTAGGTGTTAAAAAACTTACAAAAGGTGTTCGTGTGGAAGTTATCGGCAAGAAAGTAGTTGTGGACTTGGCTGTTACTATGAAATATGGCTATAATATTCCTGCAACCTGTCAGAAAGTGCAGGCAAAGGTTAAAAATGCTATCGAAAATATGACAGGATTAACTGTAGAATACGTAAATGTTCGTATTGCAGCTATTCAGGTACAAAAATAGATAATTCAGAGGAAAAAACTATGTCTAGAAGAGAAATGCGCGAGCAGGTATTTAAGTTATTATTCCGTGTGGAATTTAATGATGAAGCTGCTATGCAGGAGCAGAAAGAGTTATTTTTTGAGGACGGCGGAGTGGCTGTTTCAGAAGATGATGATATGACTGTTTCAGAAGAAATGAGAGTTGAAATTTCTGAGAAATATGAGAAAATCGCTGAAAAAGTAACTCAGATTGATGAAATGATTAATGAAAAAGCTGAGGGTTGGAAAACAGGCAGAATGGGTAAGGTGGATTTGACTATTTTACGTCTTGCCGTATATGAAATTATTTTTGATGATACAATTCCGACTCAGGTGGCAATTAATGAAGCTGTAGAATTAGCTAAGAAATTCGGCAGAGATGAATCGGCTAAGTTTGTAAATGGTGTACTTGCTAAATTCGCAGCATAGAGGTAGTGTATGAAACATAGTGTATATACGGTGGCACAGTTGAACACGTATATTAAAAATATGTTTACGCAGGATTTCCTGCTGAATTCCCTTTATGTAAAGGGGGAAATCAGCAACTGCAAATACCATTCTTCAGGACACATATATTTTACGTTAAAAGACCGGAAGGGGACCATTGCGTGCGTAATGTTTGCAGGGAACCGAAACGGTCTTAATTTTCAATTAAGGGAAGGTCAGCAGGTAATAGTCGGCGGCTCGGTGGATGTGTATGAAAGGGATGGAAAATACCAACTGTATGCCAGAGAAATCACTTTAGACGGTGAAGGCGCCCTATATGAGAAGTTTGAAAAATTAAAAAAAGAACTAGCTGAAATGGGAATGTTTGCCCAAGAGTACAAGAGACCTATTCCAAAGTATGTTAAGACATTGGGTGTTGTAACTGCACCTACGGGAGCAGCTATCAGAGACATTATCAATGTATCTAAACGTAGAAATCCCTATATTCAGATTATTTTATACCCGGCAATTGTGCAGGGTGATGCGGCAGTAGGAAGCATTGTGAACGGTATCCGTGCCTTGGAACAGCTTGGCGTGGACGCAATGATTGTAGGCCGCGGTGGCGGAAGTATAGAAGATTTATGGGCATTTAATGAAGAAGAAGTTGCCAGGGCAATTTTTGATTGTTCCATTCCGATTGTTTCGGCAGTTGGTCACGAGACAGATACTACCATTGCAGATTATGTGGCAGACTTACGTGCACCGACACCTTCGGCGGCGGCAGAACTGGTTGTTACGGATATTATGGAATTGGAAGAAAAACTGACTCGTTATGCATACACTTTTTTGAAGCAGATGCGGGGAAAGGTTGAGCGGTATAAATATGTATATGGTTCTTTAGAAACAAGGCTGTACTATTTAAGTCCTATGAATCAGATTAAAGAAAAACGTATGCATATGCTGGATATAGAAAATCGCCTTGAGCAGGGAATGATGACAAAACTTATGGAAAGCAAAAACAGATTATGTCTCAATGCAGAAATAATGAAGCGCGTTTCACCACTAAATAAGCTAAGCAGCGGTTTTTCCTATGTACAGAGCGAAGATGGAAAATGCCTGAAGAATGTAGAAGATTTTCATAAAAATGAAAAGATTTATATTCACGTATCAAACGGTTTGGTTACGGCGGGTGTGCAGGATACAAAACGTGTGGACAGAGAGTAGGTAGGTTATGAGTAAAGTAGATAAGAAAGCAGACGTTTCAGAGGAATTGACTTTGGAAGAAACTTTTGAGCTTTTAGAAGAAAAACTGGAAAGTCTGGAGTCACAGAATATTTCTCTGGAAGATTCATTTAAAATATATAAAGAAGGTATGGATTTGCTTCGTCAGTGTCATGAAAAGATTGACTATGTGGAGAAAAAAGTACTGGAAATTAATGAGGCGGGTGATATCGTTGAATTTTAATCAGGAATTTCAAGAAAGAATTATAGAGGCAGAAGATATTATAAAAAAATATCTGCCAAAGGAAGAAGGCTTACAGAAAATTATTTGTGAAGCTATGAACTACAGTGTTCTTGGCGGCGGAAAAAGACTTCGTCCTGTAATGATGAAAGCGACATATGAGCTGTTTGGAGGACAGGAAGAGGTTATTGAACCGTTTATGGCAGCCATTGAAATGATTCACACATATTCGCTTATACATGACGATTTGCCGGCTATGGACAACGACGATTTACGTCGTGGAAGAGCAACGACCCACGTGAAGTACAATGAGGGACTTGCCATTCTGGCAGGTGACGGACTCCTTAATTATGCTTTTGAAACAGCCATAAAGGCTTTTGAGTATGATGTGGATGCAAAAACCGTTGCAAAGGCTTTGAAAATTCTGGCTACAAAGGCAGGAATTTACGGTATGATTGGCGGACAGACCGTGGATATAGAGGCGGAAAACGGTAATCAGATTCTGGATGAAGACACATTATTGTTTATCCATAAAAATAAAACAGCGGCTTTGATTGAAAGTTCGATGATGATAGGTGCCGTTCTGGCAGGGGCTTCACCGGAAGATGTGGATGCGGTAGAAAAAATTGCATACAATATCGGAATCGCATTCCAGATTCAAGATGACATTCTGGATGTAATCGGTAGCGCAGAAGTACTTGGTAAACCAATTGGCAGTGATGCGAAAAATGAGAAATTAACTTATGTATCACTGAAAGGTTTGGAGACAGCCAAAAAAGAAGTTGCAAAATTATCAAAGGAGGCTGTTTCGGTTATCAAAACCTATGAAAAAGAAAATTGCTTCTTAAGTGAATTGACCACTTATCTGATAGACAGAGAAAAATAACCTTAAAAAGAGGAAAAGTCTATGTTACTTGAAAAGATTAATGAGCCAAATGACATAAAAAAAATAGGTGCTATAGATTACGATATTCTGGCAAAAGAAATCAGAGACTTTTTGATTGAAAAAATCAGCGTGACAGGGGGACATCTTGGTTCCAACCTTGGAACAGTAGAGTTAACAATGGCACTGCATTTATCTTTGGATTTGCCGGAGGATAAAATTGTATGGGATGTTGGTCATCAGTCTTATACTCACAAATTGTTAACCGGTAGACGTGATGGGTTTGACAATCTGCGTAAACACGGTGGAATGAGTGGTTTTCCAAAGCGAAAGGAGAGCCAGTGTGATGCCTTTGATACCGGACATAGTTCCACATCCATTTCGGCGGCATTAGGGCTTGCCAAGGCAAGAGACATTCAGGGAAAAGACAACAGTATTGTGGCGGTTATCGGAGATGGTTCCTTAACCGGGGGTATGGCTTATGAAGCCTTGAACAATGCTTCAAATCTTGAAACCAATTTTATCATTGTTTTAAATGACAATAATATGTCGATTGCAGAAAATGTTGGCGGTGTTTCAAAATATTTGAATGATATTCGTACTGCGAACAAGTACCTGAATTTAAAAGAAGGTGTTTACAATACTTTAAAGAGTATGCCAAAAGGCGATGCTATGGTCAGAGGTATTCGCCGTGCCAAAAGCAGTGTCAAACATTTGATGATTCAGGGAATGTTCTTTGAAGATATGGGAATTACGTATTTGGGACCTGTTGATGGTCACGATATTCCAGCTATGCTTCGTGTTATTCAGGAAGCAAAGCGCGTCAAAGGAGCAGTGCTGATTCATATGAAAACACAGAAAGGCAAAGGCTATGGACCGGCAGAAAGACATCCTGCCAGATTCCACGGCGCAGAACCTTTTGATATAGAAACGGGTATTCCGTCCAATCCGAGAGATAAGGCGAATTATACCGATGTATTTTCAACGGTTATGATGAAGCTTGGACAGAGGGATGAAAAGGTAGTTGCCATTACAGCGGCAATGCCCGACGGAACAGGACTTAAGCGCTTTAAAAATGCATATCCTGAAAGATTTTTTGATGTAGGAATTGCAGAAGAACATGCGGTAACCTTTGCGGCCGGACTTGCGGCCGGAGGAATGAAACCGGTTGTTGCGGTTTACTCATCTTTTCTGCAAAGAGCCTATGACCAGATTTTGCACGATGTATGTATTCAGAATTTACCGGTGGTTTTTGCAATTGACAGGGCAGGACTTGTAGGTAGTGACGGTGAGACACATCAGGGTATTTTTGATTTGTCTTATTTGTCCAGTATTCCGAATATGCATATTATGGCACCGAAAAACAAATGGGAATTATCAGATATGCTGAAATTTGCCGTGAGTTTTGAGGCTCCGATTGCTATCCGTTATCCGAGAGGCGAAGCCTATGACGGACTGAAAGAGTTTAGAAAACCTATCGAGTACAGCAAAGCAGAATGGATTTATGAAGAGGGCGAAATTGCAATTTTAGCAGTCGGAAGTATGGTAAAAACCGGTTTGCAGGTCTATGAAAAGCTGAAAGAAGAAGGCTATAAATGCAGTCTTTGCAATGCCCGTTTTGTAAAACCGATTGATACGGCTATGGTGGATAAAGCTATAAAACATAAAGTTGTTGTCACCTTGGAGGAAAATGTATTAAGCGGTGGCTTTGGTGAAAAAGTCTGTGATTATATGAAGGATAAGACAGGTACAGGTAAGCTTATTATGGTCGGTATTCCGGATGAGTATGTGGAACACGGCAATGTGGACCAGCTCAGAAAAGAAATTCATATTGATGTAGACAGTATTATAAATAGAATTAAAGAAGCTCTATAGAAAAGGGCTTATCAGGAGTCAGATGAAAGAACGTTTAGATGTACTTTTAGTAAAGAAGGGGCTCGCCGAGTCCAGAGAAAAAGCAAAAGCGGTTATTATGTCAGGAAACGTGTTTGTGGACGGACAAAGAGAGGATAAGGCTGGAGCAACTTTTGATGAAGAAAAAGTAGAAATTACCGTGAAAGGTAACACATTAAAGTATGTAAGCCGCGGCGGTTTAAAACTGGAAAAAGCCATTGACAAATTTGGTGTCAATGTTCAGGATGCGGTTTGTATGGATATCGGAGCATCTACAGGCGGTTTTACCGATTGTATGTTGCAAAACGGCGCTACAAAAGTGTATTCTGTGGATGTAGGTCACGGACAATTGGCGTGGAAGCTTCGCAATGATGAAAGAGTAGTCTGTATGGAAAAAACAAATTTCCGTTATCTTACACGAGAAGATATTGCAGATGATTTGGATTTTGCATCCGTGGATGTCTCTTTTATTTCACTTACGAAAATTTTATTGCCCGCAAGAAATCTGTTAAAAGATAACGGTAAAATGGTTTGTTTAATAAAACCACAGTTTGAAGCCGGCAAAGAAAAAGTAGGAAAAAAGGGTGTTGTAAGAGACGAAAAAGTTCATATGGAATTCATAGAGAAAATCTTTGATTTTATCGATATTCTGGATTTTGCGTTTCTTTCACTGGATTACTCACCGATTAAAGGACCGGAAGGAAATATTGAATATTTAATATATATCGAGAAGAAGCCGGGACTTGGTGCAGAACATACGGAAGATACGGAAAGCAGTGTTTTGCAGAAATTGAGAGAAGTTGTTGAAAGCGATAATGGATTTTCAAAAAACGAAGAGAATCAGAAAATTATTTTGGAAACTGTAAAAGCGGCTCATAAAACATTAGATATATAATTATTAATGGATACGGAAGTATCCAGTGTAGGTAAGGGTATGAAAAATTTTTTTGTAATTACCAATGTGAATAAAGACAGTAAATTAGAGGTCACGGAACGTATTAAGTCCTATTTGGAACTAAAGGGTGCAAAATGTCTGGTGTTTTCAGATGATTTAAGCCTTTGTGATATGCAGTGTAAGACGTCTATCCCAAAGGAAACGGAATGTATTCTCGTTCTTGGTGGTGACGGAACAATGCTTCAGGCCGCAAGAGAGAATCTGAATTTGGATATTCCGATGATTGGTATCAATATGGGAACGAAAGGGTATTTGACAGAAATAGAAGTGGGTAATCTTAATGATGCGTTGGATTGCCTTTTAAATGATGAGTACCATATTGAATCCAGAATGATGTTAAACGGTGTCATTCATAAATCGGGACAGGAAATGCCCGCAATGTGTGCTCTCAATGAAATTGCCATTACGCGAAAGGGTTCCTTAGCGGTTATTCATTATAATGTGTATGTCAACGGTAAACTTTTAAAAGTATATAGCGGAGATGGTATTATGGTGTCTACGCCAACAGGTTCTACAGGATATAACTTATCCGCAGGCGGACCAATTGCGTCGCCGCAATCAGAGCTTATGCTTTTAACACCGATATGTCCGCACACCTTTAATACAAGAACGGTTATTTTATCGCCTTTGGATGTTGTGGAGATAGAAATTGCTCACGGAAGAGACGGAAAACCGCAGGAAGTAGAAGTGAACTTTGACGGTAATTATAAAGAAATTTTATTTTCTAATGACAAAGTTGTTATCAGAAAAGCCCAGGCAACGACAAAAATTGTAAAACTCAGTGAAGAAAGTTTTCTGGAAGTATTACATAGCAAAATGAGAGATTAATCTAAGGAAAAGCGATGAAAAAAAACAGGCATAGCAAAATCATTGAATTAATTGAAAAATATGAAATTGAAACACAGGAAGAACTGGCAGACAGGTTAAGGGACGCCGGATTTCAGGTGACTCAGGCGACCGTTTCAAGGGATATAAGGGCACTTCACTTATCGAAAATTCCCTGTGGTAACGGTAAACAGAAATATGTTTTACTCAGACAGGACGAAACACAGTTAAGTGATAAATATATCCGCGTTTTATCCGATGGTTTTGTATCTATGGATATGGCACAGAATATTTTAGTTATTAAGACTGTGGCAGGTATGGCAATGGCGGTTGCGGCAGCACTTGATGCCATCAAATTTAAAGAGATAGTAGGTTCAATTGCAGGTGATGACACTATTATGGTGGCAGTCAGAACAACGGAAGAAACCAAGATTCTGATGCAGAAAATCGAGCAATTGATTGGATAAATTATGTTTCAAAGTTACTCGGAGAGAAGGTACATAAGGAGAAACATATGTTAGAAAGCTTAAGAGTGAAAAACCTCGCACTAATTGAAGAAGCGGAAGTGGATTTTAAGGAAGGCTTGAATGTTTTAACCGGAGAGACCGGTGCAGGAAAGTCCATTCTGATTGGTTCCATTAATTTAGCACTTGGTGCCAAAGCGGACAAAGACTTAATCAGAACCGGAAAAGAATTCGCTTACGTAGAACTTGTTTTTTACACAAAAGATGAAAATGTTTTAGAAAAAGCAAAAGAAATGGATATTTTTCCTGAGGATGACAGATTCATTATTTCAAGAAAAATATCACAGACAAAAAGCGTCAGCAAAATTAATGGCGAAACAGTGACTGTAAAACAGATTAAAGAATTGGCAGAGTTATTACTTGACATTCACGGCCAGCACGAGCATCAGTCGTTGCTTAAAGAGAGTAAACAGAAAGAAATTCTTGACCTTTATTGTTCCGACAAGCTGGCTGATTTAAAACAGGAATTGAAAGAAGTTTACAAAGAATACAAAGCAGTGAAAGAGCAGTTATCTGACGAGACACTGGATGAAGCTTCCAGAAAAAAGGAATTATCTTTAGCAGAATTTGAATTACAGGAAATTGATGATGCACAGCCTTTAATCGGCGAAGACGAAGAATTGGAAAGTGCCTACAAGAAAATGGTAAATTCCAAGCGGATAATGGAAAGCCTGAATTTGGCAGCGACCCATACGGGAAATGAGGGCGATAACGGAGCCGGAAATTTAATCGGCAGAGCCATCAGGGAACTGAAATCTGTAGAAAATTTTGATGATGATGTAGCGGCTCTTAGCAGTCAGCTTATGGAAATTGAAGATTATTTAAGTGATTTTAACAGAAATATGCATAGCTATATGCAATCTATGGAGTTTGATGAAAGTGATTTCAGAAAGACGGAAGATAGGTTAAATGTTTTAAATCATTTAAAAGCCAAATACGGAGACAGTATCGAAAAGGTTTTAGCACATCAGAAGGAATGTGAGGAAACCATTGACAGACTGACCAATTACGAACTTTATCAGGCGGAACTTGTTAACAAGGAACAAAGACTTCATAGGGAAGTATTGGAACTTTGCGGTAAAATTTCGGATATAAGAAAAGAAAATGCTTTGGTTTTGGAAGAAGAAATTAAAAAGGCACTTACAGAATTAAATTTCTTGCAGGTTCAGTTTGCAATTTGGGTAGAGCCTTCTGATGAAAAAGCTTCTGCGGATGGATTTGATGATATACAAATGGTTATTTCTACAAATCCGGGCGAAAAAATGAAGCCGCTTAAAAATGTTGTCAGCGGCGGTGAACTTTCCAGAATTATGCTGGCAATTAAGACCTGTCTTGCAAAGAAGGATGAAATTGATACGCTTGTATTTGACGAAATAGATACAGGTATCAGTGGAAAGACCGCGTGGATGGTATCTGAAAAAATGGGGAAACTTGCTGCGTGTCATCAGCTATTGTGTATCACACATCTTCCACAGATTGCGGC
>ERZ1032130.124-NODE-124-length-22966-cov-4.879490_pt1 | contig 22966 bp, 18 predicted proteins | sample MGYA00517879_ERZ1032130 | MGnify/ENA primary metagenome ERZ1032130 (study PRJEB33719, sample SAMN04262597) | wastewater metagenome | biome: rural village; feature: animal feces; material: feces | host: Bos taurus | place: El Salvador | collected 2012-01-31 ...
GAGTCGTGTGCGATGTGCGACTCAGCCATAATGAACGATTTGTTGCCTATGCGAGTGCCGCCTTCGGGTGAAATGCCACGGTTGATGATGGTGTGCTCGCGAATGCTGCAATCATCACCAATATAGCAATACGACTGCTCGCCTTTCCAGCGGAAATCCTGCGGCTCGGCGGCAATGATTGCGCCATTGTAGATTTTGTTACGGTTGCCAATGCGGGCACCGTTGAGAATGCTCACAAAGGGGTATATCGTGCAGTTATCGCCAATTTCCACATTCTTGCCGATAAATGCAAATGGGTGTACAATTACGTCTTTTCCCAGCTTGGCTGTAGGATCGACGTGGGCTAAAGGACTTATCATGGCTTATTTAGTTTTTAATTTCTACGCAAATATAATAATTTATTTCTCAACGTCCGCCACCAAGAGCCTGATAAAGATTGATTGCAGCCTGATTATTCTGCAATTCGTTGTTCACAAGAGCTATCTGGCTGCTCAGGAGCGACTGCTGTGCATTGAGCACCTCAAGATAAGTGGTAGTGCTCAAAAGCATAAGGTCCTGATTGTATTCCACAGCTTTCTTCATCTTCTCCACCTGCTTCACAATCTGCTCGTGTGCCTCTTTCTGCTTGGTGATAGTCACCAGTGCCGAACTTACCTCGGCTCCTGCGCTGAGCAGAGTATATTGGAAGGAGTTGAGTGCCTGCTGCTGCTGTGCCTTGGTTGCCTTGAGTGTGGCGATGTTCTGTCCGCGAGAGAAAAGTGGCATCACAAGCTGTCCGGCAAGGTTGGCAAACCACTTTGCAGGGTCGAAGATGGCTGAACCGATGAGTGTGCCATAGCCACCGCCGGCTGAGAGTGTCACGCTGGGATAGAATGCCGAGCGAGCCATATTAGTGGCATAGAATGCAGTGGCAAACGACTGTTCGGCAGCGCGTACATCGGGGCGGGCAGCAAGGTAGCTCATAGGCACTCCGCCTTCAATTGTAGTGGGCAGAGTCACCATCGAAGCAGTGTTCACGGTCCACTCTTGCGGCGACACATTGAGCAGAAGCGACATGGTGTTGTTAAGCTCATGCAGCTGAATTTCAATAGTAGGAATTGTAGCGAGAATGCTGTAGTAGTTAGCCTCGCTTTGCACCACTGCCACCTCGGTGTAGCGTCCGGCTTCCTTCATCTTCTTCATCACATCTACCGACTGACGCCACAATTCGGCAGTCTCGCGATAGATTGAGAGCTGAGTCTGGAGCGCAACAATGGCATAATAAGTGTTGGCTACGGCACCGATAATCTGCGACTGTGTAGCCTGCTTGTAAGCCTCGCTCTGCAGCAACGCAGCCTTAGCCTTGCGCTTTGAATTGGTGATTCGTCCAAAGATATCCACCTCCCAGCTGAGTGAGAGAGGAAGCTGATAGCCCCAATCGAGCTTTGAGCCACCTAATGATGAGCCTGAGCCATTAGGAGCAAATGCAAGCGACGGCAGATAGCTGAGCTTCGCACCAAGGAGCTGTGCCTGAGCTATATCCACATTGAGCTTGGCATTCTGCAAATTGGTGTTGTTGGCAAGAGCCTGGCTGATGAGCGACTGTAGCTGTGGATCGGTGAAAATTTCGGTCCACGCAAGATTACCGAGAGCAGTAGAATCAACAGGCTCTGCAACAGCCTTGGCATACTCGCCTACGACGCCATCTTGGGGCAATTCGCATTTTTTATAGATGTTACAGCTGCCCATCACTGTGGCAAGAGCCACAGCAACCACAAGCAGCAAATAATTTCTCTGTTTCATTTTATGTAATAAAATTTATTGTTTATTCTCCGACCGGTCGCAACCGGTCGGAGAAAAATTCCTATATTAAATAGAGTATTGCTCGATCTCGTTGCGCATCTTCGAGTTGTCGGTATCCTTCCACTTCATCGGTGAGAACTTCTCCTGGATACTCTGGAAGATTACAAACAGACACGGCACGAAGAGCACCTGCAGAATCATACCCACGAGCATACCTCCGATTGAGCCGGTACCGAGTGCACGGTTACCATTTGCGCCTACACCCGATGCAAACATCATTGGCAGCAAGCCGATAATCATTGCAAGCGAGGTCATTAGGATTGGTCGCAGACGTGCCGATGCACCTTGCACGGCAGCTCCTACAATCGACATACCCGTCTTGCGGCGGTCGAGCGCAAACTCAACGATAAGAATTGCATTCTTGGCAAGAAGTCCGATAAGCATGATGAGTGCAATCTTCAGGTAGATGTTGTTGTCGATACCAAACATACGAGCGAAGATGAACGTACCCATAAGACCGAACGGAATAGAGAGAATAACTGCAAGAGGCAGAATGTAGCTCTCATATTGTGCACTAAGAATCAAATACACAAAGAGCAAGCAGAGTGCAAAGATGATTGAGGTAGATGAGCTCGACTGCTCAGCCTCCTCACGGGTAAGACCCGAGAACTCATATCCGTAACCCTGCGGCAGCGTCTGCGAAGCCACCTCACGCACTGCAGCGATTGCCTCTCCCGACGAGTAACCGGCATTGGCAGTGGCATTCACAGCGATTGAGGTGTAGAGGTTGAAGCGGTTGATAAGGTCGGGACCATACACGCGCTTCACCGTCACGAAGTCGGTGATTGGAGCCATTCCGCTTTTGGTGCGCACCTTGATGCCCTTGAGCGACTCAAGCGAAGTACGGCTGTCGGGCGATGCCTGCATCATCACGCGGTAGAGCTTACCGAAGCGGTTGAAGTTTGACACATACATGCCGCCAAGATAACCCTGCATCACGCTGAGCACTCCCGATGTTCCGATTCCGGCTTTGGCAGCCTTGGAGGCATCTACATCGATGAGATACTGGGGATATGTCGGGTTGAACGACGAATATGCCATCTGTATCTCCGGGCGCTTGTTGAGTGCCTGGAGGAACTGCATCTCAATCTGGAAGAACTTGTTGAGGTCGCCACCGGTCTTATCCTGGAGCTGAAGCTCGATACCGTTGGTCATAGAGTAACCCGAAATCATAGGCGGAGCGAAGAACAGGATAGTTCCGTCCTTGATGCCCATGGCTGTCATTCCATAGAGTCGCTTGATAACCGAGTTTACATCCTGGCCTTCACCCTTGCGCTCCTCCCAATCCTTCAGCTTTATGATGATTGATCCATAGGTGTTACCTGCACCGGCAATGAAGCTATATCCCTCAATCACAGTGCGGAGCTTAATCTCGGGAACCTGATTGAGCATAGCATCTACCTTCTCGAGCACTTCGGAAGTGCGCTCAAGCGAGGTACCCGGGGGCATCGACACAACGCCCATGATGGTACCCGTATCCTCATTAGGCACGAGCGAGTTGGCTGTGGTTGACATGAGATACATGAGCACGCCAATAGCTGCTATCACCACAACTGCAACAATTGCCTTTGCCTTGATGAGCATGTTCACCACCTTGTTGTATTTGCCAAGAAGTGTCTCGTAGCCTGCATTGAAGCCCTTGTGAAATTTCTCTACAAACGACATCTTCTTCACCGAGCCGTCGGCATTATGTGGCTTCAAGAACAGTGCGCAAAGTGCCGGTGAGAGGGTCAAGGCGTTGATTGCCGAGAAGCCGATAGCGATTGCCATGGTCAATCCAAACTGGCGATAGAACACGCCTGATGTACCCGGCATGAACGACACCGGAATGAACACAAGCATCATCACGAGGGTGATTGAGATGATTGCACCACCTATTTCACCCATTGCATCGATAGAGGCCTGACGTGCACTCTGGTAGCCCTCGTCGAGCTTGGCGTGCACCGCCTCCACCACCACTATCGCGTCATCTACCACAATGGCAATCGCAAGCACGAGAGCTGAGAGGGTGAGCAGGTTGAGCGAGAACCCGATTCCGTAGATTAGCGCAAACGTACCCACAAGTGCCACAGGAATGGCAATGATAGGAATGAGTGTGGAGCGCATATCCTGGAGGAAGAGGTAAACCACGATGAACACAAGGATAAATGCCTCGATAAGCGTCTTGATTACCTCGTCGATCGACGCCTGAAGGAACTCATCGGTATTCATTGGCACATCAAACTTCAAGCCGTCGGGAAGCTCTTTCTCCTTCTCGCTGATCACACCAAGCACCTTGGCTATAATCTCGCTCGCATTCGAGCCCGGCGACTGGAAGATGATTGCCGTACAGCCGGTGTGGCCGTTTACGACATTCTTGAAGCCGTAGTCGAGACGTCCAAGCTCGCACTCTGCCACATCACTGAGGCGAAGAGTGCGTCCGTTGTTGTCGGCACGGAGAATGATGCTCTCAAACTCCTCGGCAGTCACCAAGCGGCCCTTATACTTGAGCACATACTGGAAACTCTGGTTGCCACGCTCGCCAAACTGTCCCGGAGCTGCTTCAACGTTCTGGTCGGCAAGGGCTTGAGCCACATCGCTCGGCTGCAAGCCATACTCAGCCATCTTGTCGGGCTTGAGCCACACGCGCATTGAGTAGTCGGCACCAAGAGCCATTGCATCACCCACACCTGCAATACGCTTGATGTCGGGGATAACGTTGATAGCCATGTAGTTCTCAATAAACTCCTGGTTGAAGCTCTCGTCGGGCGAGGAAAGAGTCAATACGATAAGCATCGACGACTGGCGCTTCTTGGTAGTAACACCCACCTTTGTAACCTCGGCAGGGAGGAGGTTCTGAGCCTGCGACACGCGGTTCTGCACATCGATTGCAGCCATATCGGGGTCGTAACCCTGAGTGAAGTACACATTGATAGTGGCACGGCCGGTGTTGGTTGCGGTCGAAGTCATATAGGTCATGTTGAGAGCACCGTTGATCGATTCCTCAAGCGGCGCAATCACCGAGTTGAGCACAGTCTGGGCATTTGCACCGGTGTAGGTGGTCTCCACTTGGATTGTAGGAGGCGCAATGCTTGGATACTGCTCCACAGGCAGCGAAGTGAGTCCGATGATACCCACCACCACGATGAAAATGGAAATCACGGTGGAGAGCACAGGTCTCTTGATAAAATTATCTAATTTCATTGATTCTCAGTATTAATAATGTTTCACTGTGTCAGTATTAAATTCGCGCTCAGCGAGCTGTTAGCGTGTTTGGTCAGATGACTTATCCTTTGCGGCAGGAGCCTCTTCGGCAGGAGCGGCAGCCTTTGGCTTAACCACCGTACCGGCCTTCACGGCTGTACCAACGCCCTCTGTTACGATTTCATCACCCACATTCAAACCTTCGGTGACTATATAGGTCTGACCGTCGTCAACGGGCGAAACCTTGATGTTGCGGGCAACTGCCTTGCTCGAATCACCTACCACATACACATACTTCATATCCTGAATCTCATAGGTAGCACGCTGTGGAATGATGATAAGGTCCTTCGACGGCTGCGGAATGAGAATGTTTCCGGTAGAGCCGCTGCGGAGCATTCCGTTGGTGTTCTTAAAGAGGGCACGAACCGATGCGCTACCTGTCGATTGGTCGAGCACACCCGAAACGGTGGAAACACGGCCGGTGAGTGCGTAGCGTGTACCGTCGGAGAGCTGGAGTGCCACTTCGGGCATCTTCTTGATGGCATCGGCAAGCGAGCAGCTGCCTCCCTCAGTGAGGCGGAGCACATCGCGCTCGGTGAGCGAGAAATAGGCATACACCTCCGAGATGTCGCTCAGCGTAGTCAGTGGCTGTGCCATTGAGGGGCTTGCGAGTGTTCCCTCACGGTTAGGAATACTTCCTATTACGCCCGAGAATGGAGCGGTCACCACTGAGTATGAGAGATTCTTCTTGGCGTTGATAAGGCTCTGGTTGGCCTGATTGAGTGCTGCCTTTGCCGACTCGAGCGAGAGGGCGGCAGTTTGATACTCATATTCGCTGATGATATTCTTCTCATAGAGAGACTTCTTGTTGTTGGCAGTGAGCTGAGCTGTTGCCACCTGGCTCTTGGCAGCTACCACGGCAGCCTCAGCCGAGCGGACGGCAGCCTCAAGCTGCACCTGATCGATAATGAAAAGAGTCTGTCCGGCACTAACCATCTGACCCTCATCTACACACACTTTGGTTATGAATCCCGACACCTGCGGACGTATTTCCACATCTTTCTTTCCCTTAATCGACGCAGGATAGCTTTCATCGAGATTTGCAGTCCCTAACACAATCTTCTGGGTTGTCACTTCGGTGGGCATTCCACCCATCTGCTGCTGGCTACCGCCGCCGCACGCAGTGAGCAATCCCGTAAACGCTGCGGCAAAGGCAATGCCGCTCAATCTTACGAATGATTTCATTTTCATCATAATGATAGCTTTTTGATTAAATCGCGTATAAATAATATTGTTTATTTTCAATTCTACATTTTCGGGTGCAAAGTTACTAACTTTTAACCACATAAAATGTGATATTGCACACAAATAATGGTCGAAATATCGGTTTTTACTCTTGCGCTACCCATTTATAACACCTAAAATGGTAAAAAAGTCGAAAAATATGTTATATAACATCTTTTTATACTCGTTCAGGCGCAATTCATCGATTCAGTCACTCAAAAGGTTCTGTGAAACAAGCGTTTAGGTCACAACCGACGTTCTACTGCCTCCTTCACCTGATTCATAAGCCACATAGGGGTGGAAGTGGCTCCGCAAATACCTATCGACTCCTTTCCCTGAAGCCACTCGGGATTGATTTCATCGGCATTTGAGATGAGATACGACTCAGGGTTAGCGGTGTGGCACTCTGCAAAGAGTATGCGCCCATTGCTGCTCTTGCTTCCGCACACAAAAAGGATTAAGTCGTGCCGGGCTGCAAACTCGCGAATGTTGGGAATGCGGTTTGCAACCGAGCGGCAAATGGTGTCGTAGCTCTCAAAGTCCTCACCATGCTTGCGCTTGGCTATCTCGTCGCACATAGCCTTGAAGCCTTGCAGCGACTTGGTGGTCTGTGAATATAGGTACACCGGGCGCGAATAGTCAATCTTGTCGAGCGAGTCGAGGCCCTCACACACTATCGCCTCGCCGTTGGTCTGCCCCACAAGCCCATTCACCTCGGCATGACCTATCTTGCCGTAGATTACAATCTGCGGACGGCGGCCATCAGGCTCGTTCTTGCTGTTGTAGGTGGCGTGAATGCGCTTCTGCAGCTGAAGCACCACAGGGCAGGTGGCATCGATAATCTCAATGCCGTTGCGGCGGGCAATCTCATAAGTTTCGGGTGGCTCGCCGTGCGCACGCAGCAACACCTTCACATTGTGCAGGCGGCGCAGGTCGTCGTGAGTGATAGTCACCAAGCCCTTGGCTTGCAATCGTTCCACCTCGTTTGAGTTGTGCACGATGTCACCGAGGCAATAAAGCTGCCCGGTCTTGTCGAGCTCTTCCTCTGCCTTGCGGATAGCAGTGGTTACACCAAAGCAGAAGCCCGACCCTTTATCAATCTCCACATTTGCCATATCTTGACGTGTTTCAAACAATTATTAATGCAAAAATAAGCAAAAATCACGAGATTACGCACGCGCACCCTAAAGAATGTGCCCATTAGTGTGAGAAAAAGTTTCAAGCCACCGGCAAATTCTTTGATTTTATGCTTTGAGTTGAATAATTTTTATGTACTTTTGTGGCGTGTCTTCGCTGCATATGCAAGCGAAGTATCACATTATGTGACAATTATTCCCAAAATTTAATTCAATAACAAATCATTTTTTGTATGAAGAAATTACTTTCATTTTTAGGTGCTGCCGCGATGCTAATGTCGTGCAACAGCAACAGCTATGAAATTGTAGGTACGTATGCCGACTCAAGCATGGACGGCACCACTCTCTACATTCGCAACTACGACAACGGCGACACCATCGACAGCGTTACCGTTGCCAACAAGTGCTTCCACCTCGAGGGGAAGATTGATACTCCCGTGATTGCCACCATGAAGTCGGGCAACATGCGCATCATGTTTGTGCTCGAACCGGGCAAAATCGAAATCAACACCGAGAATGGCTCAATCACAGGCGGTGCCCCGCTCAACGCTGTGATGGAAGAGCTTGCCAACAAAGCCAATGAGGCTCAGGACGAAGACACTGTTCTCGGATTACTCAAAGATAGCTATGAGGCCAACAAGGACAACGTGGTGGGTCTCTACGCGCTCTTCAACTATCTGCAAATTGCTGACGCCACCACCGACGACGTGAAAGCTATCCTCGACGAGGCTTCGCCCGTGGTGAAGAACTCTGTCCGCATCAAGGGCTACCTCGAGATGTTTGAGAAACTTGCAAAGACAGGCGAAGGCTCACAGTATGTGGATTTCAGCGTGAAACAGCCCGATGGCACCGAGGCTAAACTCAGCGACTATGTGGGCAAGGACGGCATTCTCGTGGTAGATTTCTGGGCAAGCTGGTGCGGACCATGCCGCCACGAAATCGAGACTTCGCTTAGCAAGATCTACGAGAAATACAACGGCAAAGGCCTCACAATGCTTAGCGTGGCAGTGTGGGACAAGCTCGAAGACACTCAGCGCGTAGCAGCCGACCTCGGCATCAAGTGGAACCAGATTGTCGATGCACAGCAGGTGCCAAGCGATATCTATGGCTTCAACGCCATTCCGCACATCATGATTATCGGTGCCGACGGCACTATCCTTTCACGAGGCTTGCAGGGTGAAGAACTCGAAGCCAAGGTTGATGAACTGATGGCAAAATAAACACACTCCAGCAAGTAACGCCCCGCAACAGAAGCGACGCACCATAGAGCACCGCAATCTGCCGCTAAGAAGCGACACAAGCAGAGCACCGCAATCTGCCGCTAAGAAGCGATGCAAGCAGAGCGCCGCAATCTGCCGCCTGGAAGCAACGCGAGCGGAGCGAGCAGCGTGCCGGAGGTACGCGATAATGGTTAGCCCCACACAGCCTGTGCCGTAGGTACCGGCTGTGTGGGGTAACTATATTCAGCCACAAACAGCGTGCCGGAGGTACGCGATTATGGTAGCACCACCCCACCCTCACAAGAAATCACAAAACCGATTGGGCTATTTTTTATGCCATTGGGGATGGGGAAAAGCCCCATTTTCGCACGAAAAAAGGCTATTTTCGAGGAAAAACAAAAAAAATCGCATTTTCAGCGAAAAAAATTTGCAAAAACGCTTGCCAGTTCAAAAATAATGCGTACCTTTGCAACCGAAATCGAAAACAACCTGACTCCGTAGCTCAGTTGGTAGAGCAAATGACTCTTAATCATTGGGTCGAGAGTTCGAGCCTCTCCGGGGTCACTTCGATAGAAAATCCTGAACAGCAACCGCCGTTCAGGATTTTTTCTTTCCACTACCCCACCCCGAATCTCGCCCCGCCCATTACCAGGAGCAATATTTCAGTTTTCCTTGGCATACAATCACACCAAGTCTCGGCTTAGTAAAATGTTGGCTTGGGCTGAAGCCTTTTGGCGGGCAAAGCGGCATAGTGAATCTACAGGGATTCCTATTCCAAAAGCCAATCCAAAGCAGATTTTATGTGAATGGTCTTGCCTTTTATTTCGACATCTCTTGATTCAGCGAACGATATCAGCATAAGATTGTCGCAGCGAAGTGCCGACGAGGCAGAAACGAGTGCGTTCACTTCCCGATTATACGTCTCGGGTGCGTCAATAACGTACGATACCTGTATAAGTTGCACAGGTCTATGCCTGTCGCACACTACGAAATCCACTTCTTTGCTTTTTGCGCCCGGCTTGTAGTAGTAAACATCGAGAAATTTATTTGCACAACGGCGTAGCAACTCAACGTAAACCACGTTTTCCAATCTCCAGCCAACGTTATTGGCAGCAAGAGAGTGTTCACGGTTGTTGATTAATCCGGGATCTATTATGTACGACTTTGCATTGCGTATTCGCTCCCTGCTCTTGAAAGAGTGCTTTGATATCAGCTGAACGAGAAAAGCCTGTTCAAGATACAACACATATTTACGGATTGTCTTGTCGGTGATATTGAATAATTCCGACAAGTCATCATAATTTACCTCTTGACAAGCATTGTTGATGAGGTGATGTGCTATCAGTCGCAGCGATTCGGTATGGCGAATCTTGAAACGCCTGGCGATGTCTTTTTGCAATATTGCTTCTATGAGGCTATCTACATAACCACGCTTGTTGCGCATATTTTGCATCTCGGGGAAGCCTCCATCGTTAATATACTCAAAGAATGCCGATTTTCTTTCAGCTACAGCCTTTGTAGTCAGCCCTTTGGTTTCAATCTTGTGAAATGCACAAAACTCAGCAAACGAGAATGTGAAGAGTCTTATTTCATTATATCGCCCGGTGAGATGCGTAGCGAGTTCACCACTAAGCAGTTTCGCATTACTGCCAGTGACGAATACACGCATTTGAGTGCGAAGTAGCCGATTCACAAACAAGTACCAACCATCTATGTTCTGCGCTTCATCAAGGAAAAGATAGGGAATATCGGAGCCATATAGTTGATAAACACACGAAAGCACGGTGTTTAGGTCACTTGTCTGCAAATCAGCCAAGCGGTCATCATCAAAATTGACGTATGCATAATGGATTCCACGATCTCGTAGCACTTTATGGCAGATAGTGGATTTGCCACTGCGACGGACTCCAATTACCACTTGAGCTTGATTGCTATCAAACTCAAAAAGCATTTCCTCCCTACGAGCAACCCAGTTCTTCGACTTATAGCTTTCTGATTCGTCTTTCTGCTCTGCAAGTACTTGTAATATAACGTTTTCACTGACCATATCATTGTGGTTTTATCGTGTGCAAAGATAAGTAAATTCCGATAAAATTCCAAAAATAACAGCTCAAATTCCGATAAAATAGCAATTTTAGAGCTTTAAATTCCGATAAAATGAGGTTTTTGAGGCTGCAAACTCCGATAAAATAGCACTTTTTTAGCTGTAAATTCCGATAAAATGGCATTTTTGGAGCTACAAACTCCGATAAAATGACGATTTTAGGACTTCAGATTCCTATAACTTGAGAAAATGTGGGATTTGTGCCGGGAAATTTGGTGAATTGGGATTAATGACGTATCTTTGTAGCGTGAATTTTACACTACTCAATATGACTGTTATCGACAAAAAAAATGATGAGCTGAAATATTGCTACAAGTATCCACACCCAAGCGTGACGACCGACTGTGTGATTTTCGGTTTCGACGGTACGAAACTGAGAGTTCTTCTGGTGCAACGTGGCGTAGAGCCTTACAAGGGGCGGTGGGCTTTCCCCGGTGGTTTCTTGAAGATGGACGAGAGTGCCGAAGAGGGCGCATTGCGTGAGCTGCGTGAGGAGACGGGGCTGCAAGGCGCATATATCCGACAGTTCCACACCTTCACCGCTCTTCAGCGTGACCCCCGCGAGCGTGTAATCACCATTGCCTATTATGCCTTGGTGAGAATGCAGGAGGTGAAGGGTGGTGACGATGCAGCCGATGCCAGGTGGTTTGCTCTCGACGAAGTGCCGCAGTTGGCTTTCGACCACGACCAGATTCTGCGCAAGGCAGAACAGGCGTTACGCCAGCAGATTCATTTCGAGCCGGTGGGATTTGAGCTGCTGCCTGAGGAGTTCACCATCAAAGAGCTACAGAATCTCTATGAAGCGATACTCGATGTGAACTTCGATCGCCGGAATTTCTACAACAAGATGAAGCGCCTTGAAATGCTTGACCAGATGGAATCCACGGTCAATCCCTCGCACAAAAAGGAGGCATTCCTTTTCCGCTTCAATAAGCCCAAGTACGACGAGCTGAAGCAAAAAGGATTCCGCCTTGAGTTTTAGGCACCGATGGCGGCATTTGCCACATTATTAGCCACTTCTTGTGGCACAGAAAAAAACGTAGCATAGCCCGGACAGAAAGAACAACCCCTGCTGCAGATGTTTGTAGCAGGGGTTATTTCTTCAAAAAAGAATGTTATTTCACAATTTCCTATTTGTCAATATTAAGTGCTAACCGATTACTTGCTGAGGGCGGCGATGCTGTCGCGGAGGGTGGCAATCTTGCTCTCGGCATCGGCAAGCTTCTTGCGCTCTCCGGCTACCACAGCCTCTGGTGCCTTGCTCACGAAACGTTCGTTGCTGAGCTTTTTCTCAATCGACACCTTGAAGCCTTCGTAATACTTCAAGTCGGCTTCGAGCTTCTTCAGCTCCTCTTCCACATTGATGTTGTTGCCAAGAGGCACGGCATACTCGGTAGTACCTACGAGGAACGCAGCGGCAGTAGCGTCCTTGGCTGCCACACAGTCGATTGACTCAAGGTTGGCGAGCTTGGCTACTACGGCACCAAAAGGATTCTCAAATTTGCCAATCACCTGCAGAGTGAGTGCGTTCTTGTTGGCAATGTTCTTCTGCAGACGCACGGTGCGCACACCTGCCACTATCTCCTTTGCCTCGTTCATAGCGCGGAGCACAGCCTCGTCGGCAGCTCCTGCCTCGGGCAGAACGGTACGCATGATACTCTCTCCCTCCTTACGCTCGCTGATGTGCTGCCACAGCTCTTCAGTGATGAATGGCATGAACGGGTGGAGCAGGCGCAAGAGGGCATCGAAGTAGGCAAGCGTAGCCTCATAGGTAGCGCGGTCGATTGGCTTCTGATAAGCCGGTTTCACCATTTCGAGATACCACGATGAGAACTCGTCCCAGAATAGCTTATACACAGCCATAAGAGCCTCCGACAGGCGGAACTTGCCAAAGAGGTCCTTCACCTCGGCAAGAGTGGCATTGAGCGTGCTCTCAAACCACTTCACAGCCACACGGGCATATTCAGGTTGCTCTATGTCGGCTACCTCCCAGCCCTTCACGAGGCGGAAGGCATTCCAAATCTTGTTGTTGAAGTTACGTCCCTGCTCGCAGAGGTCTTCCTTGAAGAGAATGTCGTTTCCGGCAGGAGCAGCAAGCAGCATACCCATGCGCACGCCGTCGGCACCGTATTTCTCGATAAGCTCAATCGGGTCGGGCGAGTTGCCGAGCGACTTCGACATCTTGCGACCGATTTCGTCGCGGACGATTCCGGTGAAATATACATTGCGGAAAGGCACATCGTGCATATACTCCTCACCGGCCATAATCATGCGGGCTACCCAGAAGAAAATGATATCCGGACCGGTGACAAGGTCGCAAGTGGGATAGTAATATTTGATTTCCTCGTTGCCGGGGTTGTTGATGCCGTCGAAGAGCGACACAGGCCACAGCCACGACGAGAACCAGGTGTCGAGAGCGTCTTCGTCGCGCGAAAGTTGGTCGGCAGTGATGTTCTCAAATCCGGCAATCTTGTGAGCCTTCTCAAGAGCCTCCTCGGGAGTGAGAGCTACCACATACTTCTCCTCCTCGCTCTCGGCAGTGGGCAGGAAGTATGCCGGAATGCGATGCCCCCACCAGAGCTGGCGCGAGATGCACCAGTCCTGAATGTTTTCAAGCCAGTTGCGGTAGGTGGTCACATATTTGCTTGGATAGAACTTGATTTCGCCATTGAGCACGGGAGGAAGAGCGATGTCGGCAAAGTGCTTCATCGAGAGGAACCACTGCTTGCAGAGGCGAGGCTCCACGGCAGTGTCCTGGTTGCGCTCAGAGTATCCCACCTTGTTCTCATAGTCTTCGATGTGGTCCATCAGCCCGGCATCGGCAAGGTCTTTGGCAATCTGCTTACGCACCTCCATGCGGTCCATGCCCACATAGAGACCGGCAGCCTCCGAGAGCGTACCATCGGGGTTGAAAATGTCGATAGTCTCAAGATTATGAGTCTTGCCGAGGGCATAGTCGTTCACATCGTGAGCCGGAGTCACCTTCAAGCAACCCGTACCGAACTCAATGTCCACATAGCGGTCTTCAATCACCGGCACCACGCGCCCCACGAGAGGCACCGTCACCTTGTGCCCCTTCAGCCACTGGTTCTTTACGTCCTTAGGGTTGATACACATTGCAGTGTCGCCCATGATAGTCTCGGGGCGAGTGGTAGCAACGATGGCAAAGTAGCCCTTGTCGTCCTTATGCACCACTTCACCCTCCTCGCCAGTGGGCACCACAGGGTTCACGTCGGCATCGGCGACGTAGTATTTCAGGTGATATAGTTTCGATTTCTCATCGCGGTAGATAACCTCCTCGGTCGATAGCACAGTCTGAGCCTTCGGGTCCCAGTTTACCATGCGCAGACCGCGATAAATCAAGCCCTTGTCGTAGAGGTCGCAGAACACCTTCAGCACGCTCTCAGAGCGTTTCTCGTCCATAGTGAAAGCAGTGCGTTCCCAGTCGCACGAAGCACCGAGACGTCTGAGCTGCTTCAAGATGATGCCACCATGCTCATGGGTCCAGTCCCAGGCATGCTTCAGGAACTCCTCGCGGCTGAGGTCGCGCTTCTTTATTCCCTGCTCGGCAAGACGGTTCACCACCTTAGCCTCAGTAGCGATAGAGGCGTGGTCAGTACCGGGCACCCACAGTGCATTTTTGCCCTCAAGGCGAGCACGGCGAGTGAGAATATCCTGAATGGTGTTGTTGAGCATATGCCCCATGTGAAGCACGCCGGTCACATTTGGCGGCGGAATCACTATAGTGTAAGGCTCACGCGCATCGGGCACCGAGCGGAAAAGCTTGTGCTCCTCCCAGTATTTATACCATTTGCCCTCAACCTCCGAGGGGTCGTATTTGGTAGCTAATTCATTCATTGCGATATTGTTTTTTGTTGATTATTACTCTCAATTCCAATTCAATTTGCAAAGTTACAACAAATGAGTGGAAAAACAACAAGCTTGCTTGATTGTTTTTCCCGAGTGCCGCAAAACTTATCAAAAGTTACAACAAATGAGGCAGAAACAAAAAGAAAAACCCAGTTTTTCATTTTTGCTTCTGCCGAGTGCAGTAAAACTTATCAAAAGTTATATGCCATTCTTGTAAACGCCAAATCGCACCCCGAACCGTTCCATCCAGGCATTCACCGTGTAGCGACTCTCAATTAAATCTCTCATAGCTCATCATTTTTTACTAAATGTCCCATATTCTGCCGCAAAATTAAGCAGAACGATTTGATTATACGCTATTTAATTGCATATTTCTTGCAAAATATTATTTTTTCTTTCATATTGATGATAAAAAACAGTTGTTATTCGGGCTAAAAAAGAGCTTATCGAAGTACATTTATTTGTTAAAGATTGTGTATCAGTTGCTTTTTTCCAGAAATTTCTTCCGAAATAATAAAAAATAGAGTATATTTGTGCAATTATAAGTTATCGTATGCAATAAGTAGATAGCATTTATACGGTATAACTTAACGCAAAGGATAATATATAACATTAAATATGTTTGATTATTACGAATACTCTATACCCGAATTGATAAGTCTGCTTGGACAAAGGTTCAAGGATTACCGATTACGCTCGGAAATGACACAAAAAGATGTCGCAGAACAGTCGGGCATAACCATCAACACCATTCACAAGTTTGAGAATGGCAAAGCAGGTAATATGTCATTGGGTACGTTTCTCCTGCTGATGAAATCCATTGGTTGTATTCAACAGTTAGATGAGGTTTTGCCCGAATTGCCAGAATCGGCATATCTGGTGAATGAAGGAAAGAAAGTTCAACGCATAAGACATAGAAAGCTATGATTACTAATTCACTCAAAGTCCTCCTTTGGGGCAAAGAAATAGGGCGCTTGTCATGGGACGCAAAGCGAGGAATAGGCTATTTTGAGTATAGCCGAGGGTTTCTTGAGGGTAACCTCGATGCATTTCCTCTCATTGCTTCCATCGGCAGTCCTACAAGCAAACGCCCCATAATAGGTGACAAAGAGCACAAAATATATCATCGTCTGCCCCCTTTCATCGCCGATTCCCTGCCAGATGCTTGGGGAAATCAGGTGTTTGAATGTTGGCGTATACAACAGGGAATAAAAAACCAAGAGATTACTCCACTCGACATTCTCTCCTTCATAGGGAAGCGAGGAATGGGAGCCTTAGAATTTATTCCCGAATCATCGGGTATAAAGAAGTCGGAAAAGGTTCACCTTCAGGCATTGATAGAATTGGCTCAGCGCATATTTACACAGCGCAGTGAGGCGAAAATTGAGCCAGATGAATACATAACTCTGCAGTCATTAATTGCCGTAGGCACATCGGCAGGTGGTCGTCAGCCTAAAGCCATCATTGCGATTAACCCAACAACCGGTGAAATCCGTTCAGGGCAGATAGCAGGGCAGAAAGGATTTGAATACTGCATTCTGAAGTTTGGTGATGCTGAGCGTAGCTCGGCAGAACTTGAAATGGCATATTATGAAATTGCCACCTTGGCGGGTATCGAGATGATGCCTTGTCGCTTGATAGAAGTTGAAGGCAGGAGGCACTTTATTACTCTACGTTTCGACCGTATAGAAGACTGCAAAGTCCACATGCAGACACTTGCCGCCATATATCCCGAAGCAGATAGCTACGAGAAATTGATGATGGTATGCCGAAAAATGCGTATGCCTGAATCAACGCAAGAAGAGGTGTTCCGTCGCATGATATTCAATATTCTTGCCAACAACACCGATGACCATAACAAAAACTTTTCGTTCTTAATGAACGAGAACGGGACATGGAAGTTGTCGCCGGCATACGACTTAACATATATATTCAATACCGGCGGTTTCCTCCCCGAAACGATGCATTGCCTAATGATGCAAGGTAAGTTATCAAGACATACCCTCGACGATGCCATTCAGTTTGCAAGAGACAACGGAATACGCCGCCCCGAGGCAATCATTCGGGCTATGGCAAATGCCTTGATGCAATTCCGCACCATTGCAATGAAACACGGCGTTCAGCCTCGCTGGATCAATGCCGTGGAGCAGACCATCAACGCGCATCTCACGTCATGGGGCTTTGCCAATGCCGGGTGCCCATCTCGCTCTTTTGAGATTGAGGGCCGAACGTTCTCCGAAATACGCATAGAGCAAACCTACAAGGGCAACTATCACCTCTATGCCACCGAGAACGGCAAGGAGCGCAAATTCGTGATAGGCAAAAACAAGCCCGAGCATGCCCTCATACAAGAAACCGGCATCACCAACATCAGCGATGCCACACTGTGTGAAATGCTAAAAAAATACTTCCTTTAGCTCCCACGAGCAAGATAACCCCTCTAAATGTGGCAAAAAAAGTGCGATTTAGAGGAACTATCCCGAAAATCTTCATTGAAGCTCAAACTGCACACTGCCACAGTATTAATAGGCGTATGGTGCAAAGAGGTCATCAATCGTAACTTCTGATTGCACAATTCCTGAATGTGCATTGCGCTTGACGCCGTAAGTAGTTATCATTGTCAGGTGCAAGGCCGAACGTGAATGAGTAGCTTCACGAAAAGCTTCTATCTTGTTGCGAAGTTGCATCTCATAGTCACGATCGATAGTGAAAGGATTAATGGAATATTTCATCTCGCAAAGATTGACTACTCGGTCTCTGCGGTCGATAATCATATCGATCTGCGCTCCACGGTCGTTACTGTTCTCAGGCACGGAGAACCACACAGAATCTTGTGAAAGCACACCAAGAATCCCGAGTTTACGTTTAATCTGCTGAATATGCGACTTGCACACGAGTTCAAAGGCATTGCCTGCCCATGCCCTGCGTGCAGGACTGTCGAGTGTGTTAGTCCAAAAACGTTCGTCACGGCCATAATTGTCTTTGATGAAACGAAAATAGAATAAAGTGTAATTGTCACAAAGCTGGAACACCATATTCTTGCGCTTATTGCCAAAGAAATAATATTGTCTCACGAAGTCGGAATCTACAAGATTTTGCAACACCCGAGTTAGGTCACCATTGTTTGGTATTTTTGCAGCAACTGAAATCTCGTTTCGGGTCATTCCCATCTTCTTCGACGACAACGCTTCAACAACTTTCACATAAAGGTCGCTATTGCGGAACAGCGTTCTATATAAATGCCGGAACTCATCCCACAACCCACCTTTTTGCCTAAAAAACAGGTTATCAATATTGGCAGAATATGAGAGTTCCTCATCTAATTGATTAAGATAGAACGGAATACCGCCCATTGCCATATAGCATTCCACAATGTCATATCGGCTCCACTCTATATGGCGGGATTTAAGGTATTCCTCTGTTTCACAAAGTGTGAATGGATGAAGATATATTCGAGTGGCGTGTCGGTTGAATAGACCTCCGGGATTATCGGCAAAATTTTCTGTCATCCATGCAGTTGCGGAGCCACACACGATCAGCATAAGATTTGATTGCTGTGCACCAAAACTGTTCCAAAAATATTCAAAAGAGGGCAGAAAGTCCGACTTAGGAGAATCCATCCAAGGAATTTCATCAATGAATATTAGCTGTCGCTCATCACCTGGAAGGCTCTCCACGAAAGAGCGCAGCATTAAGAATGCCTCTTTCCATGAAGTGGGAGTTTCAAGGTCGGGGTGATACACGTGTCGCAAATCGTCGGCAAAATGCTGCAATTGTATCTCCTTGGGTTGATTGTATGCCCCCGTAAGACGCAATGTAAAGCAATTTCTAAACAATTCCGACACCAAGAATGTCTTGCCAACCCTTCGGCGACCATACACTATCACGAGTTGAGCCATGCTTGATTCATAACATTTCTTCAACTTCCGTATTTCTTCTTTTCTTCCTATAATGTTCAGCGTATTCATGCTGTAAATTTACATCACTTTTTTCGGAAAAGCAAGATTACTCCTCTAAATGTGGCAAAAAAAGTGCGATTTAGAGGAAAAATATAGGATAACTCCTCTAAATGTGGCAAAAAAAGTGCGATTTAGAGGAACTATCCCTGAAATCATTAAAGCTCGAACTGCACGCTGCCATCTTCCTTCACGAAGCAAGGAATGCCTATCGCTCCCCTACCCCTTATGTCATCGAAGGCAGGGTGAATGTCGCGCAGCTGCAAAAACTCCTTTAGGTTGCGCACGTGTTCTCCGATATCCACAAGCAGGTAGTCGGGATTGCCCGCGAGTTGCTCAATCACCGGGGTGCAATCGGGGCATGTAGCCATAACATATACTTTAATCATAATCGCATCTGAAAAATATATAATATCCAATTTAATAGTTTGGCATTTCATTCATCGGAGTGAGTGCGTGAGGCGGTATTTCTGATTTCCAGTGTGACGTCGATATACGAGCGCTTGCCGGCGATATAGTCGGCATAAAGCACCTCCTCGTTGCGACCTTTCAATATGCGGCATTTGCCACACAGCTCGCAGTTGTGCAGGCACTTCCACGCGTCGAGCACAAAGGCAAGCCGCTCCTCCCTCGTCGATGATTCAATTGCGGGTGCAGTCATCACATTTGCCGGTTTTAGTATATTGATATGCCAGTCGCGCTGCTCCGCTCCAGCAATAAATTATGCCACAGTACACGAAACCCTCCTTGATGATGGCATTCTGCATCACTCTGTTGTCGCTGTGAGTGTCGATGCGAATGGAGCCATACTTTTGCAAGGCAAATTGCACCGCAAGATGCAGAATACCCTTAACCTCTCCACTGCTTGCAATGCGGTGGATAGTGGCGTAGGGAAAGTCATTGAGCCATTGCCCGCCGTAGATGACGTTGTAGGTAGGGTCGATTCCTCCACGCATAAGGAAAGTGGCTACGATACGTCCATCGAGAATAACCACATAGCTGTCGCCGCTTGCAATGTCGCTGCGAAGAAGCTCCTCACCGGGATAATCGTCAGCCCATTGATTGGGATTGCCGGTTGCAGCCATAAACCTGCGTGCAATGGCAAAAATCTCCTGTAGGCGAGGAATATCGGCAAGAGTTGATTGGCGAATGTCGATTGGCTTGTTCATCTCTATTAGTGTTGTCAAGCTCTACGAAATGCCAATTAACCGATAAATTGAGTTATCGCTGCCAATAGCCTGTCTTTGGGCATTGCTCCGCTTGTGCGCCAAAGCACTTCACCACGACTGAAGAGCATCAGTGTGGGAACCGACTGCACTTGGTAATAGCTAGCGGTGGTTCCATACTTGTCCACATCAATCTTGATGATGCGGATTTTGTCGCCAAGCGCCTCCTTAACCTGCTCCAAGATGGGATGCATCATCTTGCAAGGCTGGCACCATGTGGCGTAGAAATCGACCAAGACCGGTTGGTCTCCTGATATTACGTCCTTGAATGTTTCCATAGTTCCTCCTATATGTGTAGTTCTACTTCTTTTCCGAATGGGGCAAGCGACAGACCTGCCATCTTGAAATGCTGGCGGGCAAAAGGAATGCCAATGATGGTTATAAACAGCAGTATCCCGAAGAAAATGTGTGTTAGCCATGCCCACAGTCCGCCAAATACAATCCAGATGATGTTGAGCGGAATGCGAATGCAGCCGGTGGGGCTATTAGTGTCTCTCACCTCAGCGCCAAAAGGCCACAGGCACAGCAATCCAATCTTGAACGTCTGCAACGCTACCGGAATTCCGATAATGGTGATAGCCATTGCCAGACTTCCCATGAAATAACCGATGGCAGCTTCGAGTCCACCGAATAGCCACCAAAGCAAATTACCTATTATACGCATATTCTTCTCTATCAGTTTTTTTATCCGGGAGCAAATCAGCGACGGGGTTGATTCCATCGCAGCTCCCGGTGTTGGAATGCAAATTTACACATAATCCGTTACTTTCTATTGAAAGCAAGCCCAAAAAATTTGTTGGCAGCAAAATAAATAGTAAATTTGTGGTGACAACCACCAATACCCTTCAACTATGGACAAGAAAAAGAACAAATTAAATATGAAACAACTATGAAGAGATTTTTAGCGATTTTTATGATGTGTGCCTCTATTGTGGGTCTTTCGGCTGCTATCAATGGCACGGAAATGACTGCCGACAAGGGCACTAAAGCTGCAAAAGCAGCTACTAAGGGTACAAAGAAGGCAGGGACGAAAGCTGAGGCGAAGCCGGTGGAACAACCTGTGCGCGAGTTTCGCGGGGCGTGGATACACACCATTTTCCAGAAACAGTATTCCCGGCAATCGACGGCTGAAAACAAGGCTTACCTGTGCCAACAGCTCGACAGCTTGCGCCAGTGTGGCTGCAATGCCATAGTGTTCCAGGTGCGTCCGCAAGCCGATGCGCTCTACCCCTCAGAACTTGAGCCATGGAGCCGCCACCTCACCGGCACCGCCGGAGTGGCACCCAACCCGATGTGGGACCCTCTGAAGTTTATGATCGACGAGTCGCACGCCCGTGGCATGGAGCTTCACGCCTGGCTCAACCCCTACCGCGTCACCACCACACCCGATGAAGTGCTGCCGAAGGGACATCTCTACTATAAGCACCCTGAACGATTCGTGAAGTATGACGGCAAGATGTACTTCGACCCTGCACTGAAGGAGAACCGCGACTTTATCGTGCGCGTGGTCGATGACATCGTGAGCCGCTACGACGTAGATGCCATTCACATGGACGACTATTTCTACCCCTACCCCAAAAAAGGTGTGGATTTCCCCGACGATGCCTCCTACGCAAAATATGGTAAGGGCATGGACCGCGGCGATTGGCGCCGCCACAATGTGAACCTCCTCATCGAGCAAATCCACAAGGCGATCGTCGCACGGAAGCCCTGGGTGCGCTTCGGCATCAGCCCATTCGGAATTTGGCGCAACAAGAAGAGCGACCCCCGCGGCAGCGACACCAACGGTCTTGAGAACTATGACGCTCTTTATGCCGACGTAACCCTCTGGACCAGCAAAGGCTGGGTAGATTATATGCTTCCGCAGCTCTACTGGGCTCTCGATCACACTGCCGCCCCCACAGAGACTCTTGCCTACTGGTGGAACGACAACGCCAACGGCCGCCACATGTACTTCGGGCAGTGTGTCGCCTGGACCATGGACAAGCCCGACATGGCTCCATCTACCGACCCTAACCAGCTCGCACACAAAATACGCCTGAGCCGTGAGCTGCCAAATGTGCAGGGCAACTGCTGGTGGCCCGCCTACGACGTGACGCGCAACTACAAGGGCGTTGCCGACTCCCTCGCGCTGAAAGAGCAATCCCGAATAGCTCTCGTGCCATCTTATCCGTGGATAGATACCGTCGCCCCCGACCCCGTCGGCGGGCTGGAAATCTCAGCCGGGAATCGCAGAGTCACACTGCGATGGAAAGCCCCTGTAACCTCCGACCCTCTGCAGATGCCTCGCTTCTACGTAATCTACCGCGACTTGGAAATCGTGGGCGTGACCGACGCAACAAGCTATATCGACACTAAGGTGTCTCCCGGAAGCCACACCTACTCAGTCAGCGTGCTCGACCGCGCCAACAACGAGAGTACGCTCTCCACTGTGAAAACCTCAATCAAGCGCAGATAAACAATCCAACAATAGGAAACAAAGCCCGCGACTCTTTCGGCAGAATCGCGGGCTTTGTTATGCTTGTGCTTCATGCGAAGCAAACGTTGCTTCTACATTCTTATCAGGGCAAGCGTTGCTTCGTCCCCCACCCTACAGTGACGGGCTTTATTTTGCAGGGATAATCAGATTGTCACCGGCTTTGATTTTGGAGCCCTTGATACCGTTGGCACGCTGGATATCCTTTATGGTCACGCCGGGATATTTGCTTGCAATTGACGAAAGTGACTCGCCTGAGCGAACCTTGTGGGTCTTGTTCTTTGCAGCCTTCTTCGAGGCGGTTTTCTTAGACGATTTCTTCGAGGCAGTGTCTTTAGCGACTTTTTCAGTCTTTGCAGTCTTCTTCGAGGCAGTTTCCTTCGCGGATTTTTCAGTCTTTGCCGACTTCTTCTCAGCTACCGGGGCTTTTGCAGCCTTTTTGGTCTCGACAGGCACGGTTTCTTCGGCAGCTACGTCGAGAGAGCCAATCGAGGTCTCGGTGTTGTCGGCAAGTTCCTCATTATTTGTGGCTTCTGCCTCAGTTTCCACCTTGCGAGGCACTTTCACTTTCTGGTATGACTCAATCTTCAGCACCTGACCGCGTTGTACGGCATTCTTCTTCATTCCGTTGGCTTTCTTGATGCTTGCAGTGGTCACGCCATAGCGCTT
>ERZ1032130.125-NODE-125-length-22881-cov-5.616972_pt1 | contig 22881 bp, 24 predicted proteins | sample MGYA00517879_ERZ1032130 | MGnify/ENA primary metagenome ERZ1032130 (study PRJEB33719, sample SAMN04262597) | wastewater metagenome | biome: rural village; feature: animal feces; material: feces | host: Bos taurus | place: El Salvador | collected 2012-01-31 ...
CTCATATGACTCTTATTTAGAAGATGATAGTTATTCCACACATGTATACAATGGTGGCGCAACACTTTTGTATGAATTACAAAGGGAAATGGGAGATGGTGCATTTTTCCATATGTTGCAAGAATATTATAGAGCAGGATATTTGAAGGCATAAAAAGAAAACAATTGATTTCAAATGGATCATTGCAGGAATTGCATGTTTTTTATTGATATTTTCGGTTCTGCTGGCAGCAGGTATTTTTCGCGTAGATCAGGTGGACGTATCGGGAAATTCCTACTATACTGAGAGTGAAATTACAAAGCTTGTGATGGGAGAGCATAGAAATTCTCTTTATCTGGTGTTTTTATATGATTATCTGGATGGAAAAGAAATTCCTTTTGTGGACAGTGTAGAGGTATCCATGGTTTCGCCAGGTCACGTGAAGATTCGTGTATATGAAAAGACCATGATCGGGTATGTGGAATACATGGGGGCGAATCTGTATTTTGATAAAGATGGAACCGTGGTAGAAAGCTCTAATGAAGTGCTGGAAGGAATCCCATGCATCAAGGGATTGAAATTCGATACCTTGACTCTTCACCAGCCATTGAATGTGGCAGATGAGGATGTGTTTGACAGACTTCTGTCCATGACTCAGGTGGTGAAAAAATATGAGCTGAAGCCGGATGCAATTACATTGAAAAAAGAAAGCACGGAAATTGTGCTGACCTTTGCAGATGTGCGTATAAATCTTGGAACAGGGGCACATATGGACGAGAAAGCAGCAAGGATCAAATCCCTGCTTCCGGATTTGAAGGACAAGTCCGGGGTACTACATATGGAAGAATATACCAATGAGAGCACCAATATCTCGTTTATTAAGGATAAATAATATTTTTTTCATTTTTTGAAAAAGTATCTTGATTAATTAAGTAAAAGCGGATAATATTATATGAGGTAGATAATAGTACAAGCATGGGTACATATTAAGGAGGACACAAATTTGTTAGAGATTTTGACAAACGAGGCGGAATCTGCAGCAAGAATCATCGTCATCGGTGTAGGTGGTGCAGGTAATAACGCTGTTAATAGAATGATAGATGAACAGATCGGCGGAGTAGAATTTATTGGTATCAATACTGATAAACAGGCCTTAAATTTCTGTAAAGCAGAAAACGCTCTTCAGATTGGTGAAAAGCTTACAAAAGGTCTTGGCGCAGGCGCAAAACCTGAAATCGGTGAAAAAGCAGCAGAAGAAAATATCGACGACATCAAAGATGCCATCAAAGGTGCTGACATGGTATTTGTAACATGTGGTATGGGCGGCGGTACCGGTACAGGTGCAGCTCCAGTTGTTGCAAAGGCAGCAAAAGATATGGGCATCTTAACTGTTGGTGTTGTAACAAAACCTTTCAAATTCGAAGCAAAAACAAGAATGCAGAATGCAGTTTCAGGTATCGAAAAGCTTAAAGACAGCGTTGATACCTTAATTGTGATTCCGAATGATAAGCTTTTGGAAATCGTTGACAGAAGAACAACCATGCCGGAAGCATTAAAGAAAGCAGACGAAGTATTACAGCAGGCAGTTCAGGGTATTACAGACCTCATCAACTTACCGGCACTCATCAACCTTGACTTTGCAGACGTTCAGACCGTTATGACAGATAAAGGTATTGCTCATATCGGTATCGGTAGTGCAAAAGGTGATGATAAAGCGTTAGAAGCTGTAAAACAGGCAGTTGCATCTCCATTACTGGAAACAACGATTTCTGGTGCTTCCCACGTGATCATCAATGTATCCGGTGATATTTCACTGATGGATGCAAATGATGCAGCAAGCTATGTACAGGATATGGCTGGCGAAGATGCAAACATCATCTTTGGTGCAATGTATGATGATACATATACAGATGAGTGTACAATTACAGTCATCGCTACAGGTCTGGATGCAAATGTAACAGGCGCACAGAAAATTCTTCCAACAAGAAGCAGCGGAATTAATTACGGTGCATCACCAAGAATGACAACACCTGTAAAACCGGCAGCTCCAGTTGTACCGGAAGTTCCGGTTGCTCCAGTGACACCTGTCACACCGGTTGCTCCTACCTTCCCGGGTATCACAACACCAAATGTACAGGCTCCAAAGGAACAGGAAATCAAGATTCCGATTTTCTTACAGAAAAACAGAAAATAAAGCAAAAAAAGTTCGGCAGAATTGCCGAACTTTTTTTGTTATGAAAATAATTCTTTTTTTACCAAATCCACAGGCATATTCTGACCAGTCCAGAGCCTGAATGCCTCCGCGCCCTGATAGAGCAGCATATACATCCCGTTGAAGGTTGAAAGACCGGCAGCCTCAGCCGTGGTTAAGAGTCTGGTCTTACGCGGGTTATAGATCACGTCTGATACGATTAATTCGGGATGGAAAAAGGAGGTATCAGGGATGAGGCAGCTATCTGCATTTGGAGCCATACCAACAGAGGAACCGTTTACAAGGATGGCACTGTCTGCGATAGATGAGCGTAATGCAGTTTCGTCTGCCAGCTCATTTAAAGTCACCCTGCAGTCTGTTTCGGCATTGAGCTGTGTCACCTGCTTTTCCATCATATTCCATGAATTTCCTTTGCGGGCAAAAACACTGATGCCTGCCACACCGTCTAAAGCAGCCTGGGTTAAAATAGCGGAGGATGCGCCTCCGGAACCAAGCAGGGTCATCTGCTTTCCAATGATATCATGTCCGGCATCAATGACGGAACGCATGTATCCGACGCCATCCGTATTGTGTCCCATGAGCTTTCCATCTTCTATGACTACCGTATTTACAGAGTTCATTAATTTTGCAGCAGGTGATAACAAATCACATTTTTCCGCAGCAATACGCTTGCAGGGCATGGTGCAGTTAAATCCTCTGGCACCAATCTGCTTTAAAACTGCTGCAGTGTTGTCAAATTCCTCAATTGATGTTTTAAATGCCAGATATACATAATCCAACCCCAGAGTTTTGAAGGAGAGGTTATGCATGGCAGGAGAGATGCTGTGAGAAACCGGATCTCCCAAAAGACAGATGAGGCGTGTATGCCCTGTAATATCCTTTTTCATAATAATCCTCGTATTTCATTGTTTTTCTGATTATTCTATAAGATATTTTTTTGTGTGTCAAATGTTGCACTTTGTGGAAAAAAATACTATACTAATTATAATTGTGGATTAAAAGGAGACAGTCATGAAACAGGTAGTAACGGTAAGAAATTTGACCATCGGAGAAGGAATGCCAAAGATTTGTGTTCCTATCATTGCTGCTACAGAGGCAGAAATCCTTGGGAAAGCAGAAGAGATTATGAACTATCCGGCAGATTTGATCGAGTGGAGAGCAGATTACTTTGAGGATGCATACAACCTTTCCGCAGTTGCATCGGTCCTTTCCGGACTTCGCAAGGTCATTGGTGACATGCCGTTATTATTTACATTCCGTTCTGAGAGTGAAGGAGGCTGCAAGTCTATTTGCTCCAAAGATTATTTTGCTCTGAATCTTGCTGTGGCAATGTATGGAGAGGTGGATTTGATCGATCTTGAAATTTATCACGATCTGGACAGAGCAAAGAATGTAATTTCCATGCTTCACGAGGCTGGAATCAAAGTCATTGCTTCTCACCATGATTTCGACAAAACTCCGACAAGAAGCGAAATTATGAATAAACTGTCAAAAATGAAAGAATTGGATGCGGACATTTTGAAAATCGCCGTAATGCCAAACGAAATTGGCGACGTTGCCAGACTTTTAAAGATTACGGGAAGAACAAGTATCAACTTTGAAAAACCACTGATTACCATGGCTATGGGACAGATGGGGATTGTAACACGAATCGCCGGGGAATTCTTTGGATCTGACATTACTTTTGGTACAGTGGGAGAGTCTTCTGCACCGGGTCAGCTTCATGCAGAGGATTTAAAGTTGATTTTAGAAACCTTACATAAATATCATTAAAACATTTCTTATAAAGAAGAGAGTCGCAGAAGCGGCTCTCTTTTTGTATTTCTTTGTCAGTTCTGAAAGAAAAATATAAAAAATATTTCCCTTTTATTTGACATATTTAGAAGCTGACCTTTCGTATAATGGCGTTGCAGCCAAAGGAGAGGAATCAGTGCATTACGTAATATATCCGGATACGTTATTTGTAGAAAATTTTATATGCAATCTTCTGTTTTTGATTTTTTTGAAAAAACTATTTTTTCCTGCTGTAAAAGGAAAGAAGCTTTTTCAGGCGGCAGTGATGATTGCGCTTTGTAATACCCTGGCTTTGGTTTTGTTTTTTTATGCGCATCCTCTTTTTCAGATCGGTGCATTGTTTCCGACAGCCGGACTTATGGTCCTGTATTGTCTGGAAATCAGGGATTGCAGAAGAATGCTATTTTTGCTTTATCAGATGGTCTTATGGACCTTTGTGCTTGGAGGGATTTTTCAGGCACTGGAGCAATGGGTGGATACAGAGATAAATTTGCTGGTCATATCCGCTGCGTTGTTACTGATCATTTTTGGGATTTTGGAAAAAATATTGCGGATATACAAACGGCAAAATGATTGTATGAGAGAAGTTGTTCTTTACTGGAAGGAAAGGTGCTGCCATGTAACAGGATTTGCAGATACGGGAAATCATTTGATGGATCCGGTCAGCAAAAAGCCTGTATCAATCATAACCCTGGAGGCATGGCATAAACTTTTAAAGGAGGACGAGGAGCCAATGTATCGCTATATTCCATATCGGTCTATCGGAAATCCGGCAGATTTATTAAAAGGAATACAGATTGATTATATGGCAATTTTAGAAGGAGAACACAGTCAGATTATAGAAAAACCAATGATAGCCATCACAGAGCAGCCGTTTACGGGGATTTTTCACTATTCCATTTTACTTCACAGTGATTTTTTTTAGGAGGAGAAAACATGTTGGTTAAGGTAGCAATACCAAAACAGATACAATTTAAAATCGTTCCGAATCTTCCGGAGATGCTGTTTGGTGGGCAGCAGGAAATTCATTACATTGGGGGGAGTGAAGTGCTTCCGCCGCCGCTGGAGCCGGAGGAAGAGGCAAAAGCCATTGAAAATCTGGAAGGGAGCCATGAAAAGGAAGCCAGAACACTGCTGATCGAGCACAATCTGCGTCTGGTAGTCTACATAGCAAAGAAATTTGATAATACAGGAGTTGGAGTAGAGGATTTGATCTCTATTGGTACCATTGGGCTGATCAAGGCAATTAATACATTCAATAAGGATAATAATATTAAGCTTGCTACTTATGCATCCCGCTGTATTGAGAATGAAATCTTAATGTATCTGCGCAGAAACAGTAAAACCCGTCTGGAGGTTTCCATTGATGAACCATTAAATGTAGACTGGGATGGAAATGAACTGCTTTTGTCGGATATTTTAGGGACGGATGAGGATGTAATTTACAAAGACATTGAAGTGGAGATGGAACGTAAGCTGCTGAACAAGGCAATTGAGAAACTTTCTCAGAGGGAGCGTACCATCGTTGAATTACGTTTTGGACTTCGCCATCCTCAAGGAGAGGAGATGACCCAGAAGGAAGTGGCGGATCTGTTAGGAATTTCTCAATCTTACATTTCAAGATTGGAGAAAAAAATCATGAAACGGTTAAAAAAGGAAATCGCAAAGTACGAATAATCGGAACACTGTCGGGGAATGCTTTTCTTAGAGGTTTTAGTAACTTTAAGGAGAGCAAAGTATGGTTCAGGGGAAAGTTGAAATTTGCGGGGTGAATACCTCCAAACTGCCGATACTGAAAGAGGAAGAGAAGGAAGAACTTTTTAAGAGAATCAAGGCCGGGGATATGGAAGCAAGAGAGAAATATATTCAGGGCAACTTAAGGCTTGTACTTAGTGTTATCAAAAGATTTTCAAACAGTAATGAATGTCCTGATGATCTGTTTCAGATTGGATGTATTGGACTCATCAAAGCCATTGATAACTTTAAACCGGAGATGATGGTAAAGTTTTCTACCTATGCGGTGCCTATGGTGGCAGGGGAGCTTCGAAGATATTTAAGAGATAATTCCAATTCTATCCGTGTCAGCCGGTCTCTTCGGGATATTGCCTATAAGGCAATCTATGCGAAAGAGGATTATATGAAAAAGCATTCTAAGGAACCCACGGTAGCAGAGATTTCGGAAATGATCGGGATTCCGGAGGAGGAAGTGGTGCTTGCCATGGATGCCATTCAAAGTCCTGTCAGCCTTTATGAACCGGTCTATACGGAGGGCGGGGATACGCTTTATGTGATGGATCAGATTAGTGATAAGAAAAATAAAGAAGAAAACTGGGTGGAGGAAATTTCCTTACAGGAAGCCATGAAGAGGCTGGCACCCAGAGAGCAGCATATCATTGATCTTAGATTTTATGAGGGAAAGACTCAGATGGAAGTGGCGGATGAGATTGGAATTTCACAGGCACAGGTTAGTCGTCTGGAGAAACATGCGTTAAAGGCGATGAAACAGTATTTAAGATAGGAAACGAGTGAAAACCGGGCAGGAAGCCCGGTTTTTGCAGGTTAAGATTCTGTGGATATGAGTTTTAAGCCAACATATAAGACTGCTGCATCTTTAAAAATGCGGGGATTATATCCGGTGATTTTTCCGATTCGGTCCAACTGGTATTGTAACGTGTTTTTATGCAGGTATAATCGTTCAGCCGTATCCTTTAGAGACATATTTGTGGAGAAGTAAGTCTGCAGAAGCTGATATTCTTTTTCGGATAATTTCTGCATTGTCTTTTCTAAAAAGAAATTTTTTGTATTTTCTGTTATATTTCCCAAAAGAATTTCTAAATCCAGATTATCGAAAATAGCCAGTGTATCATTGGAAAAAAGACTGCTGATAGCAGTTTTTGCCGCCTGATAGGAAAGGTGCTGGTGAGAGAGCGGTGCAACATTACCGATACCAATTTTCAGAAGAGGAGCATGTTTATTAGCTAATTGCTGAAAAGAATGAAGGTATTTCTGAAACTTACCTGCTTCCAAAAATAAAATATATTCGTTTGAGTAGTTAAAGGTACACAGATGAGAACCGGTGTTTTCAAAAACATGGTAAATATATTGTTCAATCATGGACAAATTGGAAGGATGATATCTGGAATCCAGTTTGACAATGATTGTTCTGTAATCTTCATCCAGACTGAGATGATATTTTTCTAAAAAGTTTCTCAAATAATCAGGGTTAATATATTCACGAAAAATAATGGAGTGGATTACAAGGTTCAACTGGGTTTTCTTAGTATGTTCGTGCATTTCCAGTTCGTGTTCACGAAGGAGCAGAGTTGTGATTTTTTGTGCAAGATAGGCGTATTTTCTTACTTCTTTGGGTATACCGCTGATACCAATCACAGCGCTGACTTCTCCCTTATAACTAAAAGGAATGTTTACCCCTTTCTGGGTTCCGAAGAAACCACCATCTGTTTCAACTTCAATGGTTTCTCCTGTTTTGATAACCCGAAGCCCGATTTCGTGAAAATCTCCAATTCGTTTAGGGTTCGTGCTGGCAAAGATGACTCCTTTTGAATTAATAAAGTTAATGTCATATGAGCAGACATCTTTTACTGCCTCTACGATTTGTTGTGCAACATCCTGCCTGATTGATAAAGCCATAGTATAGCCTCCTAAATTGGCATATATGTTATATATACCAAAAAATGGAAATAAAATCAAATGAATATTGTTATGAAGAACGTGTTCGCTAAATGATTAACGTGGTAGTATAATCTCAACAACAGAAAGGAGTACGAAGATTAAAAATGAAAGTTGTAGTAGCAATTGATTCATTAAAAGGCAGCTTGTCTTCTCTTGAGGCCGGAGAAGCGATCAAAAGCGGCGTGTTAAAGGCAATGCCGGAAGCAGAAGTATGTGTGCGTCCTCTGGCAGACGGCGGTGAAGGTACCGTAGAAGCTCTTGCACTTGGTATGGGCGGTGAACTTAAAACGGTAGAAGTAACAGGACCTTTGGGTGAGAAAGTAAACTGTCTCTATGGGATTCTGGAAGAAAGCAAAACTGCGATCGTAGAAATGTCCGGAGCGGCAGGAATCACATTGGTTTCAGACGAGTTGAGAACCCCACTTCATACAACTACTTACGGTGTTGGAGAAGTCATCAAAGATGCCATCGCAAACGGATGTCGTCACTTTATTGTAGGTATCGGCGGAAGTGCCACAAACGATGGTGGAATCGGTATGCTTCAGGCATTAGGTTTTGGAATGCTTGACAAGGATGGAAATCAGGTTCCATTCGGTGCAAAAGGTATCAAAGAAATCGAAACAATTACAGACGATCAGGTGATTCCTGAATTAAAGGAATGTTCTTTCCGTATTGCATGTGATGTAACAAATCCATTATGCGGCGAAAGAGGATGCAGTGCAGTTTACGGACCACAGAAGGGTGCAACACCTGAAATGGTAAAAGAAATGGATGCATGGCTTGCTGATTATGCGAAACTTGTGTCTGCAAAATACGAAAAAGCAGATGCAGAATATCCTGGTACAGGTGCAGCCGGTGGTATGGGATTTGCATTTTTAGCATATACAAATGCAGTGTTGGAATCCGGAATCAAGATCATTCTTGAAGAAACAAAGCTGGAAGATTATGTGAAAGATGCAGATATCGTAATCACAGGGGAAGGAAGAATGGACGGACAGACAGCATTTGGAAAAGCACCAATCGGTGTAGCTAAAATTGCAAAGAAATTTGATAAAACAGTTCTTGCGTTTGCAGGTTCAGTAACAAAAGATGCGGTTGTCTGCAATGAGCATGGCATTGATGCATTCTTCCCAATTCTTAGAAGAATCCAGACATTGCAGGAAGCAATGACACCTGAAATCGCAAGAGATAATATGGTAACTACAGTAGAACAGGTATTTCGTTTGATTAACGTAAGAGGAGTTTAAAAATGTACGATTTTACAACATTAGGAGCGATCGTATTCATCCTTTCTGAAAAAGCATCAAAGCGTTGTCTTTGGTGCTTTTTTTTGCCCATGAAAGTATAGCATTACTAAAAATATATTTTATATGCACTTTATTGTTGCAAAGTGGAAAAATATGTGTATAATAGAGTGTGCATGTTAATTAAAAATAAAGTTTAGTATTATAAAACAAATGGAGGTGCTTATGGATATCGGAAAGAAAATCAGGCAGCTGCGACTGCAGAATGATCTGACCTTAGAGGACCTGGCATCACGAAGTGAGCTTACCAAAGGATTTTTGTCCCAGTTGGAACGAAATCTTACGAGTCCCAGTATTTCCACCCTGGAAGATATTTTAGAAGCACTGGGTACAAATTTATCTGAATTCTTTCATGAAGAAGAGGAAGAGCAGATTGTGTTTACCCAGAAGGATTTTTTTGTGGATACCCGGGAGGAATATCAGATTGAGTGGATTGTTCCCAATGCTCAGAAAAATGAGATGGAACCGATTCTTTTAACGCTTCCGCCAAAGGGCAAAAGTCATGAAATGCAGTCCCATTTCGGTGAGGAGTTTGGCTATGTGTTAAGGGGAACGATTACCCTTGTCCGGGACAATAAAAAGTATAAGCTGAAAGCAAAAGATACCTTTTATATGAACGGAAAGACAAGTCATTATTTATATAATCACGGTAATAGTGAAGCATTGATTTTGTGGGTGACGAACCCGCCGATGTTCTAGGAGGATATGGATTGATGGAAAAGAAAAAACTGATTGAGTTTCGAAACATTGTAAAAAATTTTGATGGCCAGATTGTTTTAAAGGGCGTCAATCTGGACATTTATGAAAAGGAATTTGTGACCCTGCTTGGGCCATCGGGCTGTGGGAAGACCACACTTCTTCGAATTCTTGGAGGCTTCCTTGATGCAGATGAAGGAAGTGTCATGTTCGATGGTGAGGAAATCAGCAAAAAACCGCCATATGAGAGAGAATTAAATACGGTATTCCAGAAATATGCACTGTTCCCACATTTGAATGTTTATGAAAACATTGCATTTGGCCTTCATATTAAAAAAATGAGTAAGGACGTTATTGATCAAAAAGTAATGAAAATGTTAAAGCTCATTGGTCTGGAAGGCTATGAAAAGAAAAATGTAACATTGCTTTCCGGAGGTCAGCAGCAGCGAGTTGCCATCGCAAGAGCGTTGGTTAATGAACCAAAAGTTCTTCTTTTAGATGAACCGCTGGCAGCCCTTGACTTAAAGCTTCGTAAAGAGATGCAGTATGAGTTAAAGCGCATTCAGCAGGAGGTCGGTATTACATTCATTTTTGTAACCCACGATCAGGAAGAAGCGCTGACCATGTCAGATAAGATCGTAGTTATGAAAAGCGGCGAAATCCAGCAGGTAGGTACACCGGAGGAAATCTATAATGAACCGGCGAACCGCTATGTTGCAAACTTCATCGGAGAAAGCAATATCATTCCGGGTATCATGATCGATGATTACAGAGTACGTTTTGATGATAAAACCTTTGATTGTGTAGACTTTGGATTTAAGAAAGAAGAAAAGGTGGAAGTAGTCATTCGTCCGGAAGATATTGACATTGTTCCTGTGGAACAGGGCAAGATGACAGGGGAAGTTTTAAGTACTCTGTTTAAGGGCGTTCACTATGAAATCATCGTAGAAACCGTACCTGGTACTACTGTTACGGTAAATATGCATGTGATTCGAAATCAGGATGTGACCAGCGAAGACGGCAAAGAAAAAATCAGTGCCAATAACTTCTATGTAGATATTGAGGATGTAAAGAAACTGGATGATAAGGAAGTCATCGCTCTTTCCAACGCTCAGGCATGGAATCCGGAAACAGATGAATATACTTCCATCGCAAAAGTGGAATATGAAATTCAGGAAGAAATTGGCCGTTACCCTGTAACTTTCTATACCGCAGGGGGAACCAGCATTGAAAAGAACATTTTCGTGGTAAATCAGCCGTTCGTTAAGAATGAAAAGGCCAATGAAGCGATCATGGCATTTAACTTCTTTAAAACAGTAGATGAAATTTTAGAATCTCAGGCACTGGACACAGACATTAAGACATGGGCCAATGCACAGGGCTGGAAGTTAAGTGACGAAGATCAGAGCATTGATATCAGTGTAGATTATGATTTCGATCCGGAGGATGTGAAGGAAGGTGTTTATAAAGTGACCTTCTCCACAACCGGCCGTGAATTTAAGATTCACACCACGGATTACTCTGCAGTTGGTGAGGAAGTGGGTCTGACCTTCTTCCCGGAAGATATTCATGTTATGTCAAGGATGGTTTTTGAATAATGAAGAAATTTTCACAGTTAGCGGTTCCATATATTGTATGGGCGGCGATGATGCTTGTACTGCCGATGGCGCTGATCGCGCTGTATTCATTCATGCAGCAGGGCAATGCGATCATTTCCTTTTCCTTTACATTGGAACATTATAAGAAATTTTTTACAGACCCGGATTTCCTGCTGGTTTTATGGAGATCCCTGGTTATTGCGATTAAGACAACGATCATTTGTCTGGCAATCGGTTATCCGGTGGCCTACTATATTTCAAAATGCCGCGAGAGTTTTCAGAACTTTTTCGTACTGGCGATTACACTTCCTACATGGATCAATGCACTGGTTCGTACTTATGCATGGATTGGAATTTTAAGTGAAGGCGGAATTATCCAGACAGTGTTAGGCTTCTTTGGATTCAAGGAGGTAGAACTTCTGTATACAGAGGGGGCAGTGCTTCTTGGCATGGTATATAACTTCCTGCCATTTATGATTTTACAGATCAATACCTCTCTTTGTAAAATGGATCATTCGCTCATTGAAGCATCGGCAGACCTTGGAGCAACAGGAACCCAGACCTTTAGAAGGGTTATTTTCCCACTGTCGTTACCTGGAGTGATTAACGGAATTACGCTGGTATTCTTACCGGCAGTCAGCTCCTTCTTTATTCCAAAGCTCCTCGGCGGCGGACAGTACTTCTTAATTGGTAACCTGATTGAAAATCAGTTCATTACTGCAGGAGAATGGAACTTCGGAAGTGCCATTTCCATGATCATGGCAATCGTCATGATGCTTATGATGATGGCAGTAAGAACGGTTGAAAAGAGAAATCAGGGCGGGAAGGAGGATCATTAGCAATCATGAAAAAGAAAGAAAAAAGCGCTTTTGGAAGAATCATGATGGCACTGCTGATCATTTTCTTCTACGCGCCGATTATTTATATGATCGTATTCTCCTTCAATGAAGGAAAATCTTTAACAAGCTTTACGGGATTTTCTTTAAGATGGTATCAGCATATGCTGGAATCCAGAGATATGATGGAAGCACTGTATACCACATTCAGCGTGGCACTTCTGGCAACTGCCATTTCCACTGTGGCGGGAACCATTGCAGCCATCGGACTTAGCAAATCAAAGAAAATCGTTCGGGAAGTGATGGAACAGGTGAACAACCTGCCGATGATGAATCCGGAAATTGTAACAGCCATTGGATTTATGCTTTTGTTCATTACATTTAAGGTGGAAAAGGGTTATACCACCATGCTGCTGGCACACATTGCATTCTGTATTCCTTATGTGATGCTCTCTGTGATGCCAAAGGTAAAATCACTGGATCCCAACCTTGCAGATGCAGCCATGGATCTTGGATGTACACCGTTTCAGGCGCTGATCAAGGTAATTGTGCCGCAGATCACACCGGGAATTGTGTCCGGAGCACTCATTGCATTTACCATGTCCGTAGACGATTTTATCATTTCCTATTTCGTTACAGGACAGGGGGTAAAGAACTTAAGTATCATGGTTTACACCATGAGCAAACGTGTCAACCCAAGCATCAATGCTCTTTCTACATTGGTAGTTGTGATTATTTCAATTGCGCTTCTGGCAATCAATATCCTTCCTGTCCTGGCTGCGAAACGTCAGGAAAAGGGAAAGAGTGCAAAGGCAATATTCGCAGTTCCTGCAGTGGCTTTGGCAGCTCTTGTGATTGGACTTTTTGCAATCAGAGGCGGTATGACCAATTCTTCTCTGCCATATGAGGGGCAGACACTGCATGTATACAACTGGGGCGAATATACCGGAGAAAATATAATTCCGATGTTTGAGGAACAGACGGGAGCCCGTGTGGTAATGGAAAACTTCGATTCTAATGAACAGATGTATATTAAGATTGCCAACGGCGAAGCTTATGATATCCTTGTTCCTAGTGATTATATGATTCAGAGACTGATTCAGGAGAATCTGCTGCAGAAATTAGATCAGGATAAGCTGGACTGCTTTGCAAATCTTTCAGAGGAAGTCATCGGGCTGCCGTATGACCCGGAAAATGAATACTCTGTACCATATTTCTGGGGAACAGTAGGTATTGTGTACGATACCACAAAGGTATCTGAGGAAGACTTGGAAAATGAAGGCTATAACATCTTCCTGAATCAGAAATATAAAGGAGATATTTATCTCTACGATTCAGAACGAGATTCCTTTATGATGGCGCTCAAAGCTCTGGGATATTCTATGAATACTGCTGATGATGCAGAACTGCAGGCAGCTTATGACTGGCTGGTGAACTGTGTAGAAACCATGGATCCTGAAATCGTAACAGATGAGATCATCGACAATATGGCCCAGGGACGAAAAGCAATGGGACTGATTTACTCCGGTGATGCCACTTATGTTATGAGTGAAAACGAAGATATGGGATTCTTCCTTCCAAATGAAGGAACGAATCAGTGGTCAGATGCCATGGTAATTCCGGCAAATGCCAAGAATCCGGAGCTTGCCCATGAGTTTATCAATTTTATCTGCTCTTATGAGGGGGCTTATGACAACTCAAGCTATGTAGGCTATACTTCTGCCAATGAAGAGGTTATGGCAGAGCTCTCCGGTGAAGGCGGAGATTATGAGGGCATTGATGCCTATATTCCAAGAACAGATAATCCGAATGATGAAGTGTTCGAATTTAATGAACAGACGAGAAAGGTGATCAGTAATCTGTGGAGTAAGGTGAAGATTGCGGCAAGTAACGTGAATAATTAATACTTTTTGGTCGCTGTGGCAGTACGAGGGTACTGCCATGGCGATTTTTTTGTGGAAGAGGAGAGTGAGTTGCTTTGACAGAGCTTATTGTTCGTGGCGTGGGCGTAGGGGAGAAAAGCTTGTTATAGTGGAAAAATTTCATGTAATGAAGAACCTTTTTTGGTGTCGGTTGGGCATAGATAAGAAAAGCTTCTTTGAGCGTCCAAATATAAGTGCTGGCCGGTACGTTTGGAGTGTTTTGGGAACTTGGAGTGGGCGTTAGGAAATTTACTGTATGGTAGAGCCCACGATAACGTGAAAATTAAGGGAGATAGAGTGGATTTCTGGGAGGTAAGAAGCTATTTTTCAGTAAAGAGCCAAAAGAATGGAGGTTTATAGAAGAAGTGAAGGAAAAATGAGTAATTTGTGGGTAGTAGAGTTAAATTATTTTGATATCAGCCAATACGAGATTGTTGTATTACGAAAGTGGCATGGAACATATGAATTGGTATTGAATCTGTTATTGAGGTTGCAATGGATGAACAAAATATAATTGCAGAAAAGTATGCTTTTACTTTAAGTGCTCTATGAGCTATAATAAAGTATAGCAGAGGAAAGAGAGGTACATTTTATGATTATTGGACTTCCTAAAGAAATTAAAAACAATGAATTTCGCGTGGGTATGACACCTGCAAATGTCAGCGACTATGTACAGGCTGGTCATACCGTGCTGGTTGAGGCAGGTGCCGGATTGGGTTCTGATTTCACTGATCAGGAATACGAAGAAGCAGGCGCACAGATTTTGGCAGAGGCAGCTCAGGTGTGGGCGAAGTCAGATATGATTGTCAAAGTAAAAGAACCGTTAAAAAGCGAGTATGATTATTTCAAAGAGGGGCAGATTCTCTATACATATCTGCATCTGGCAGATAATGAGGAATTAACAAAAGTGCTTCTGGAAAAGAAAATCAAGGCGGTTGCCTATGAAACCATTGTGGGACCTAGAGGAGGACTTCCATGTCTGGCTCCAATGAGTCACATTGCAGGTCGTCTGTCCATTCAGGAGGGGGCAAAATATTTAGAGAAAACCTTCGGTGGACGCGGTGTACTTCTGGCAGGTGTTCCGGGCGTTGCCTGTGGCAATGTAGTAATCCTTGGTGGCGGTAATGTAGGAACCAATGCATGTAAAATGGCAGTGGGAATGGGTGCCAATGTAACGGTTCTGGATCTGAATCTGGAGCGTCTGGGATATTTGGATGATATTTTTGATAAACGAATTACCACACTGTACGCAAGCCGCGGCAATGTATTAGAAGCGATCAAACAGGCGGATCTGGTTGTGGGTGCAGTGCTTGTTCCGGGTGCAACTGCTCCGATATTGATCAGAAAAGAAGATTTAAAACTTATGAAAAAAGGTGCAGTTATCGTGGATGTGGCAATCGATCAGGGCGGAAATGCTGAAACAAGTCATGTAACAACACACGATGATCCAATCTACAAGGTGGATGGCATTATCCATTATTGTGTAGCAAATATGCCGGGAGCAGTGGCGCGTACTTCCACATTGGCACTGGCCAATGCAACACTTCCATATGGTCTGAAGCTGGCCGAAAAAGGCGTGGAAGGTGCATGTGCAGCAGATAAAGGATTGATGGCGGGCTTAAACTGCTATGATGGCAAATGTACATTCCCGGGCGTTGCGGAAGCATTAGGACTGGGATATACGGATCCGGCAGAACTAATAGGATAGACGAAAAATGGCAATTGATAAAGTAAAAGACTATTTCGGGAAATATAACATGTCAGAGCGCATTCAGGAATTTGAGGTTTCCAGTGCCACGGTAGAACTGGCAGCAGCGGCGTTAAACAGTGAGGGCTGTCGTATCGCAAAATCCCTTACATTTAAGGTGGCTGAACAGCCGATTATGATCGTGGTAGCAGGAGATGCCAAAATAGATAATGCGAAATATAAAGCACAGTTTGCCACAAAAGCAAAAATGTTGACAGCAGAAGAGGCCCTAGAGCTCATTGGTCACGCAGTTGGCGGCGTATGTCCTTTTGCAGTAAATGAAGGCGTGAAGGTATATTTAGATGAATCCCTGAAACGATTTGAGACTGTTTTCCCAGCCTGTGGCAGCAGCAACAGTGCCATTGAGCTTACCATTGAAGAACTGGAAAAATACTCCGGTTTTACAGAATGGATCAATGTATGCAAGGGCTGGTAAAATTTCCTGTATCAGAGTATAAAACGGCAGAAAAAGATTGACTGAAAAATTAGATAATGTTACCATAAAATCAGTTCTGACACCAAAATACTGCATTGAGGTGAAAGACACAATTTACATGGAACATTTGGCTGTATAGGGGATTTTTGTACCCATATGGTTTGATTTTTAATGGAGTTGCGTCGTCAGACGCAGCTCCTTTTTGTATTTAGCAGAAAAGGGGAAAGTCCTAAGAAATATTTGGGAGGAATACAATGGAAACACGTGTTGCAGTGATCAGCATCATCATCGAAAATCAGGATTCCGTTCATCAGGTAAACGAGATTCTGCATACTTACGGAGACTATATCATTGGACGTATGGGCATTCCATACCGTGCCAAAGGTATCAATATTATCAGCATTGCCATCGATGCACCGCAGGATGTCATCAGTGCGTTGTCGGGCAAAATCGGGAAATTAAAAGGTGTCAGCTCCAAGGCGGCTTACTCCAATGTGTCAGGTAAATCATGAGTTTAAGAAAAACAGGAAGACTGAACATCGGATGGAAGATCGCGCTTCTCATTCTGCCAATTGTAACCGCTCTGATAGCCCTTGGAATTGGACGTTACTTCATCAATCCGGCAGAAGTGATGGAAGCAATTTCAGGTCGTTTTACAGGGGAATATGAAATTGCTGAAATGGCCTACAAAACCATATGGAATCTTCGTATTCCCCGCATTTTATTAGCATTGCTGGTTGGTGCAGGATTATCCACAGCAGGATGTGCTTTTCAAAGCCTGTTTGCCAATCCGCTTGCAACACCGGACACCTTAGGTGTGGCCAGTGGTGCAAGCTTTGGTGCAGCACTGGGAATTTTGCTGGGATTCGACATGCTGGGGATGCAGTTAACCTCTTTTTTTATGGGAGCGTTGGCGGTTATTCTTACCTGGCTTGGAGGTTCCGGAAAGGGAAAAGGTCTAAGCAGCGTTGTATTATCAGGGATTATGATCGGTTCCTTATTTAATGCATTGGTTTCATTGGTAAAATATGTGGCCGATGCTGAAACCCAGCTTCCGGCAATCACTTACTGGCTGATGGGTGGCTTAAATAGTGCCGGGTATCAAAACCTAAAATTCGGTGCACCTCCGATTATCGTAGGAATCCTGGTGCTGTATTTGATTCGCTGGAGAATGAATCTGCTGCCATTATCTGAGGATGAGGCAAAATCATCAGGAATTAACATCTATGCTCTGAGAGCAGTTACCATTGTCTGTGCAACCATGATCACTGCCTCCTGTGTATCTATGTGCGGTCAGGTAGGCTGGGTTGGCCTTTTGATACCACATATGTGTCGAATGAAATTTGGAAGCAATCATTTATCTCTGCTTCCCACTTCCATCAGTTTTGGTGCAGTATTTATGGTGATTGTTGATACTGTGGCCCGAACCATGACAGCTTCAGAAATTCCGGTGTCCATTTTGACTGCCATCATTGGGGCACCATTCTTTATTATCCTGATGAGAAAAAGCGGAGGATGGCAGCTATGAGTTTAAAGGTTGAAAATGGCAGTTTTTTTTATAAAAAGCATATGCCGATTTTTCAAAATATAAATTTTGAAGTTAATTCCGGAGAAATTGTTGCAATCTTAGGACCCAACGGTGCCGGAAAGACCACCATGCTTCGATGTATTACGGGAATGTTAAGGTGGAAATCCGGAAAAAGTCTTTTGGATGGAGAGGACATTGCATCTATGGCACCTCGTAAGCTTTGGAGCAAAGTTGCATATGTACCACAGGCTAAGTCAGTTTCTTCTGCATATACAGCTCTTGAAATGGTATTGCTTGGGCGAAGCAGTCATTTGAATGTTTTTCAGGCGCCAAAGCAGTCTGATGTGGACAAAACCATGGAAGTGCTGGCATTTTTGGGGATAGAAAAGCTGGCCGATAAGAAATGTTCAGAAGTCAGCGGTGGAGAATTACAGATGATTCTGATTGCCAGAGCATTGGCATCAGACCCGGAAGTATTGATCTTAGACGAACCGGAGTCTAATCTGGATTTTAAAAACCAGCTGGTGGTACTGGATGCCATGAGCAATCTGGCAGCCGGAGGGATGGCCTGTATTTTTAATACCCATTATCCGGCTCATGCCCTGCAGAGAGCGCAAAAGGCGCTGATTTTATCAAAGGGCGGAGACTATGTGTTTGGGGATACTCTTTCTGTTGTGACAGAAGAAAATATTCGTAAGGCCTTTGGAGTGGATGCAGTGATTGGTGAAATCCGGGTGGAAGGAAATGTGCTGAAAAGTGTGGTGCCGGTAAGCATTGCAGTGGGGAAGGAGAGCAAAGCTCCATGATTCGGAATTTGATAGATAAACTTCATGAAACTCATTCGTTAGAGATGGGAGAATGGGAACAGTTAGTTGCAGATTATACAAAAGAGGATTTGGAATATGCAGCAGATCTTGCAAGGAAAATTGCAGTCCGTGAATTCGGAAAAATAATTTATTTTCGAGGAATCATTGAATTTTCCAATTTTTGTAAATGTGACTGTTATTACTGCGGAATCCGTAAAAGCAACAAAAATTGTCAGAGATATCGTCTGACAGAGGAGGATATTTTAGAGTGCTGTTGCGAGGGATATGAAAATGGTTTTCGTACCTTTGTGCTGCAGGGGGGAGAGGATGGTTGGTTTACCGATGAGCGAATGTGTGCGATCGTGAAAGCCATCAAGGAACACTATCCTGACTGTGCGGTAACATTATCCCTGGGTGAGAGAAGTTTTGAATCATATCGGATTTTAAAAGAAGCTGGTGCAGAGCGCTATCTGTTACGTCACGAAACAGCTGATGAAGAGCATTTTGGAGTTCTTCATCCGGAAGAACAGACGTTAGAGAGCAGAATGCAGTGTCTTCATCATTTGAAACATCTGGGGTATCAGACAGGTTGCGGTATCATGGTAGGAACACCGGGGCAGACACCGGCAATCATTGCAAAGGATATGAAATTTATGGAAGAATTTCAGCCGGAAATGATTGGGGTAGGTCCATTTATACCGCATAAAGATACACCGTTTCGAGATGAGAAAAAGGGCAGTGTGGAGTTAACGATATTTCTTTTGGCACTTTGCAGAATTATGCTGCCAAAGGTGCTGCTGCCAGCCACCACGGCTCTAGGAACGGCAGATGCAGATGGAAGAAAATTGGGGGTATTGGCAGGATGCAATGTGGTAATGCCAAACCTGTCCCCAACTTCTGTAAGAAAAAAATATATGCTTTACGATGAAAAAGCCGGTACGGATCTTTCAGCAGCAGAGGGAATCAGGCTTCTAAAACAGCAGATGGATGAAATCGGATATGAAGCAGTCGTAGGCAGAGGGGATTTTGGAGAGGGGAAAAAGGATGATTAAATTAGCAGTTTATGGAAAAGGCGGTATCGGAAAGTCTACAACAGTTTCCAATATTTCGGCTGCCCTTAGTGATATGGGTTATCAGGTAATGCAGATTGGCTGTGATCCGAAAGCAGATTCTACGGTAAGTCTTCATGGAAAAGAAAAAGTGACTACCGTTTTGGATCTGGTACGGACAAAGAAAAATGATTTTACATTAGAAGATATGGTGAACATAGGTTATGGCGGTGTCATTTGCGTGGAAGCAGGAGGGCCAACCCCGGGGCTTGGCTGTGCCGGACGAGGCATTATTGCAGCGTTGGAAAAGCTTGCTGAAAAAGGTGCCTATGAAACCTATAAACCGGATGTAGTGATTTATGATGTTCTTGGTGATGTTGTGTGCGGCGGATTTTCCATGCCAATGCGCGGCGGTTATGCGGACAAAGTATTTGTCATTACTTCCGGAGAAAATATGGCCATTCATGCGGCGGCAAATATTGCAGTAGCCATTGATGGATTTAAAGGAAGAGGCTATGCAGGTCTTGGCGGAATTATCTTAAATCGCAGAAATGTAAAGGACGAAGAAGCAAAGGTGGCAGAGCTTGCAAAGGATATTGAATCAGAAATCATTGGAACATTAAGTCGAAGCGATTTGGTTCAGGAAGCAGAAGATTTAGGTAAAACAGTGGTTGAGAGCTTTCCTGACAGCGAAATGGCAGGAGAATACAGAGACCTTGCAAAGAAACTTTTAAAAATCTGCGGGGTGAGTACATGCTAAAACGAGTAAATGGAGCCATAGAGGGAAAATTAGAAGGAATTCCTATTGCAGATGCCAAATTTCCTTCTCCATTTCCATCGGGACTTGAATATGCCACACCGGCCAGAGGAACCTGGAATATTGTACATACGGGAATGCTGATTCCGGAAGCCCATGAAATTTTTGTTTGTGCAGCGAGCTGTCTGCGAGGAGTGGTGCTGACTGCGGCAGAAATGGGTGCCCAGGAGCGTTTTTCAACGGTGGAAATTAAGGAAAACAATCTGTTTGACGGCGATATGGAAGATCTTGTGATCGAGGGGGTCAGCGATATTATTGAAAAGCTTCCAAAACGTCCACCGGCAGTGCTTGTATATACAAGCTGTGTACATCATTTTGCCGGCTGTGATCTTGGAATGATTTATAGAGAATTGGAAAATCGTTTTCCTGATATTGATTTTACAGACTGCTACATGAACCCGATTATGCGAAAAAGCGGTCTGACACCGGATCAGCTGATGAGAAGCCGCCTGTATATGCTGTTAAAAGAACGCAAAAAAAATGAGCGGGCAGTTGCCATCATTGGCAATGACCTGCCAACGAGACAGGAGAGCGAGCTTTTAGAAATTTTAAAGGGCGCAGGTTTGAAAATTCATGAAATTACTTCCTGCAGATCCTATGAAGAATACCAGGAAATGGCGGAGAGCAGTTTCTATATTTCTTATAATCCGGCAGCAGTGGCAGGTGGAGAGATGTTGTCAGAGAGACTTGGAGGAACACAGATTTATCTCCCGGTCAGCTTTGATTATGAGGAAATTGATGGGGGATTTGATAAGCTTGGAAAAGCATTGGGAATTGAGGTTCCTGACTTTGCAGAGAAAAAAATGGAGTGCGACAATGCAAAAAGAGAAGTTTTGGAATTAGTCGGCACAACACCGATCTCCATTGATTATACCTATTGTACCAGGCCGCTTTGTCTTGCAAGAATGCTGTTAGATGCAGGATTTTTTGTGGAAAAAGTATATATAGATGCCATCATTGGAGAAGAAAAGGCTGATTTTAAATATTTGCAGGAGCATTTTCCAAATCTGCTGCTTTATCCAACGGTACATTCCGGGATGCGGTTTATGGCAAAGAAAGAGAAAAGTAAGGTGCTTGCTATCGGACAAAAGGCCGCATATTTTGAAAATACCAATCATTTCGTTAACGTGGTAGAAGGCGGCGGGATGTTTGGATACGATGCAGTGTTACATACCCTGGAACTAATGAAGGAAGCATATTTAAAGGAAAAAGATATGAGAAATCTCATTCAGATCAAAGGTATGGGGTGCGGATGTGGAGGATGCAGATGAAACAGACAGCAAGAATCATTTCAACCTATTCGGCAGATACTTTCGGGGTCTGCTCAGCATTATTTGAACTGGGAGGAATGGTGGTGATGCATGATGCATCAGGCTGTAATTCCACCTATACTACCCACGATGAGCCACGCTGGTATGATATGGACAGTATGGTATATATTTCGGGATTATCTGAAATGGAAGCAATCATGGGAGATGATGAAAAATTAATCGGTGATATTGCGGAGGCTGCAAATGCGCTGAAGCCTAAGTTTATTGCAGTTGCCGGAACACCGATCCCTGCCATGACAGGGTTTGACTTTACAGCAGTGGCGGAACTTATTGAAGAACGGACCGGAATTCCCACCTTCGGATTTGCAACCACGGGCATGAATACCTATGTAACAGGTGCTTCCATGGCCTTTGAGGGGATTGCAAGAAGATTTGTAAAAAGAGATGTGGAAAAGACAACATATTTATCAGTCAATATTCTGGGATTGACGCCTTTGGATTTTTCAGTGAATGGAAGTGATCAGTCCGTGAAGACATTTCTGGAAAGGGAAGGATTTGAGGTGATTTCCAGCTGGGCCATGGGAAGCTCCTTAGAAGAGATTGCCAATGCCGGACGCGCCAGTGTGAATCTGGTGGTTTCAGCTGCGGGACTTGGTGCTGCAAAGGCATTAAAGGAAATGTTTGGCACTCCCTATGTGGTAGGTACACCAATTGGGGCGGCTTATCAGAACGTGCTGGCGCAGAGGCTTCTTGAGGCGGCAAAAACCTGTAAAATGCCTGAAGATGGTAAAGGAACAGTGTGGCCAAGCAGTATTCCTGCCAGCGATATTGCAGTCATTGGAGAGGGAATTACTTCCTTATCTCTGGCACAGGCCATTGAACTGGAATACTGCAGAGGCGTGAAGGTTCTTTGTGCCACAGAATGTGAGAAAGCATTGTTAAGAGAAAAGGATGTGCTGACTCCTTACGAGGATGACATCATTGAAGCATTACAGGGAATAAAGATGGTGATCGCAGATCCATTGTATCGCCCAATTTGTCCGAAGAATGCCAAATTTATATCGCTTCCGGCAGAAAATTTTTCCGGAAGAATCTATAGAAAAGATATCCCGGACCTGATCGCAAGGTTTGAAAAATAATAGGTAATTGCGAAACAGGTTCCGCAATCTTGAACTGAAAGAGGTAGAAATCC
>ERZ1032130.126-NODE-126-length-22820-cov-8.820909_pt1 | contig 22820 bp, 23 predicted proteins | sample MGYA00517879_ERZ1032130 | MGnify/ENA primary metagenome ERZ1032130 (study PRJEB33719, sample SAMN04262597) | wastewater metagenome | biome: rural village; feature: animal feces; material: feces | host: Bos taurus | place: El Salvador | collected 2012-01-31 ...
CCATCGAAAGCATCCTCCAGATGTTCTTTTCCGTTCCCTTTCTTCAGTGCATTGTAAATGTCCTGATAATACCGGCACACGTTTTCCTTGGTGGCATACTTCATATCCACACTGTCTGTGACCTGCTTTAATATTTCCATCCATGCATCGCACTCCAGAATCTTTGGATGCTCCTGTGCCGGGATTACTTCCTCCCCATGCAGAAGTTTTAAATCTTCATTCCAGTCCTTGCAGAAAGATTTTAAATTCATAATCTGCCTGTACCCATTCTGCACCAGAATCTCTGCCAGTCTTCCACAGGCTTCTATGCCTGCCGGATCATGGTCTAAGCACAACACAACCGTATCCAGATTGGAGTAATCCTTTAACATCTGCAGCATGGCATGCTCCGACACTCCGTTTAAGACAATATAACTGTTCTCCTGCCAGTTTTTCGGATACAAAGTCAGGAAAGACAAAAAATCAATCGGTGCCTCAAACACATACAGCTTATTTCCGGCACCGGCATAACCGAATCCGTAGGAAGAGTCCGAACCATCTTCGTTCATGCGGAAGCTCCTGCCACCCGAGCAGGTTCCCTTTTTATGTATGTGGCGTGGATTCCCTTCTTTATCCACTCCGACAAATACAGCATTGTGATGCCCTGCCGATTCATACAGTGTTCCCTGTCTGGCAAAAAAGGACAGCACTTCCCTGCTGATATGCCTCTTCTGCATCAGATAGGCATATACCCTTTTCATGGTATCGTTCTTTTCCGGCGGCACTAATATTTTCGGTTCTTTTTCTTCTGTGGTTTCCTTTTTTGTTGTCTCCTCTTCCTTGTGGCGTGCTGTTTTCTTCTTTACATCTTCTCTTGGATGACTGCCTCCATGAATGACCTGCCCGGTTTCTCCATCTAACAAATAGGTGACTGCCTCCGGATAAGACATCCCAAAGAACTCCTGCATGAAATCGATGGCATGGCTTCCCATCTGCTGGCTGTGTCTGTACCAGCGGTTTCCACGGAACGTCACACTGCCATGCCTCTTCCATCTCCACTCATTTCCGGAGCGTTCCACTTCTTCATGCTCCCTTTTCAAAATATCCATGATGGGGACTGCATTGGCTCTTTCCTTCTGCTCCTCTGTAAAATAAATGAAATCTCCCAATCTGCTCCTCCTTTACTGTGTCTGTACCATTTCTTCCCTGTCATCTCTTGCATGACCTTGTGCGATTTTCTTATTCTTAATCTTTCTTGCCAGCTTACGGTCCATACCGGCTCGTCTGCCTCCTTTCTTTCCTGATACATCGTCCTCTATTATCTTTTCCAGATGATGCATGAGTCTGGTTGCCATTAGCAGTAAATCCGGATGGGACATATCATTCCAGTGTTCCAAAAAATAAGCAGCGTACACATTTCCCTGCTCCGCTGCCAATCTGAAATATTCATATGCTTTTTCCTTATCCTGCTCTACCTCTTTTCCCATCAGATACACTTTGCCAAGGACATACTGTGCATACTGATTTCCCACGCCGGCTGACTCTTCCAGATACCGTATGGCAAGTTCTACATTTTTTGCCACCTCCTCCCCTGCAAGATATAACTTCCCAAGCCGGTAAGATGCAAATTCATTTTTCCGGTTTGCTGCCAGTGTGAGATACCGGACTGCCCTGCCGATGTCCTTATACTCATCCAACAGATACAATCTGCCTAACTTGTACCACGCATAGACATTATCCGCATCCGCTGCCTTATGTAAATGATGGAACGCCTTTTCCATGTCCTTCGCTATCAGTTCCCCGTCCGCATACAGTTTCCCAAGGGCATAATCAGCAAAAGAATTGCCCTGCTCGGAAGCTGCTACCAGCCATTTAAGTGCCTGCTTGATTTTTTCATAGTCCGGTATTTCTTCCGGGTTCCGTTTCAGTTTCTCTGATTCCTGACGGATGTACAGCTTTGCCAGTTGATAAGATGCATGGGTATTTCCATAGTCCGCAGACTTACGAAGATACTTTTCGGCTTCCTTTTCATCTGCTTCGGTACCAACGCCTTGCAGGTACATGGTTCCGATACGGTACCATAAGGTATCATCCCTGGACTTCTTTTCCAAATTTAAGAAACCAAGAAGCGCTACCCGGTAGCACTTCTCTGCCAGTTCCATATTTCTTTCCATTCCTCTTCCGGCCTCATACATTTTTCCCAATTCAAAGGATGCATAAGGGTTACCCTTTTTATGGGAACGCCGGAATAACTGGCAGGCATTTCCCTCGTCCTGCTCCACACCTTTGCCATGCAGATACAACATGCCAAGGGAATATAAGGCATACTTATGCTCTTTACTTGATGCCATCTCAAACCACTTGGCCGCCTCCGGTAGATTCTCCTCGGTTCCCAATCCATACTGATACATTTTTCCGATGCGGTATTCCAGATAAGTGTTTTCTTGTCTGCCTTCCACAATAAGCATTGCCTTTAAGGACTTTTCATACCACTCCTGTGCTTTTGTCCGGTCTGCTTCCACAAAGATACCCTGTGCATACATCTTTCCCATGTCTGCCATTGCATAGGCATTTCCATGCTCCGCCTCCTCTTTCATGATTTCATAGGCTGCCTCCTCATCCGGCTCCATCTCTTGCGTGCCATACAGATATTCCCTTGCCTCTTTATAGGCATCCGTCCACTTGGCATAAAACTCCTGACCATCCGTTTCTTTGCTTTCCGGCTCGTCATCAGAATAATCTACGGAAATCTCCTCCATATCTTCTGCAGCTTCCAAATCGTCTATTCCACCTAGTTCTTCCCTTTCGGTCTCCAAATCCTCCAGTCCTTCATCCTCTGTATAAAGATATCCCTCTCCATATCGGACCGCTTCCCGAATGACCATGTTTTTGATACTTTTTAATTCCTTCTGTTCTGACAGTGGAAGCTGCTCGGCATCTGCATCCTTGTAAAAATGAAGTATCTCGCTTTTGCTCTCCAACCACTGTTTATAGCACTCTGCCACCTTTTCTTCCTTTGCCAGTTCATCTACAATGCCATTGACTATCGCTTTCACATCCGCTTTCAAATATCCGTATACCTTCTTGCCTCCGGTATTCATTAAACGCTTGGATAATAACTGCATCTGTTCTGCTATTTTTTCGTTGTGACAGATACCACTCTGCATTTGCTGCAATAAAAAAAGCAGACTTTTATTTGCCTGCTCCTTCAACGCTTCCCTTTGCTGTGTTCTCTTTTCATAAATACTCATAAACTCCTGACGGAAAATGTCATGGGCATAGGTAGACCTCATGGTGTCGATACCTTTTGGCGACAGATAACCTTCCGATGGATTTGTGGAGTATACCACCAGATGTACATGAGGATGATGGGACTCGTTATGGAATGCTGCATACCATTTAAGGTTTCTACTGTCTATCTTATAGTTTTCACACAAAAGTTCCACCCTGCTCCGTAGTAGTGCCTGCCACTGTGTAGCACTGTCATACCCAAGTCTTTCGGCATCCTCTCGCCGCAGGCTGATAACATTGGTCCATATCACTCCCGGATGATTTGCCACCTCCTCTGCCACACGGGACAGCACAACAGACTCCCCCTCATTAGAAAACAGACCATGAGTACCGATTTTTTCTACTCTTGGTCTGTTTGCAAGGTAATCTACGTAATTTTTCTTTTTGGCTATGATATCCAGATTGTTTTCCAAGACTTGAGTGATAAACTCTGTCGCATTCTCCCTTGTTGGCCTCTGGAGATAATCATAATACTCATGCATACGGTCTGCATCCTCTACCTTTGACAGAATGTCTGCTATCAGTTCCTTTTGCTTGACTGTAGCCGGAAGCAGACCGCAGGTATTGTCTATCTTCTCCACACCTTCACGGGTGCTGATATAATTCATGTAATTGGCAAGATGTGAAGGAGGGGCATTCTTGAGATAGTTGCAACGTAAAATTAGTTTAGGCATTTATTTCTCCTCATGAAAAAAGACCACTACACTTCTGCAATGGTCTTCTTGACTTATTTTGTTTAATTGTAAATCAGGTGCAACCTGAAGATTCACGTTCTTACACTTTCATTAATTGCATAATCTCCTCTACCTTGTCTGTATTATTACTCAATTACTTCTTCAATAATTTCAATAATTGCTTTTTCGGTTTCCATGTATTCATTCTGCTCTAATATGAAATCATCCAACTGCTCAATTATTGAACGGTAACTATAGTCGATTTCATCTTCCAAGCTATCTGCTACACCACCATCCTCATCATACTCCATATAACCCACTGTGAGTTCCACAGTTCCGCATGCTATTATTTCTTTTTCATCAGATAAACTAATATCAATCCATTCTTTATCACCTGCACTTGGATTAATATTAATTTCATCGATTTTCAAAAATAATTTTTGGTCATCAATCCCTAATATCTCAATATCATCTCCATATCCTATACTATCTGGAAGATTTGCTATATCCATTTTTCTTGACGCATCTTCATATTTGGAATCTACCCATTTCTTAATCTCAGATATTTCTTCTTCAGAAATATCATCTTCATCAATTACTCCTGGAAAATCTGTGATTTCTTCCAATTTTGAAGAAATAATACGAATTACACTTTCTATATTTTCTCTATCCGAGAACAATTCCAGTAGTGAATCATATATACTTGATATTTCTTCATATTCCTTATGCAATTCATTAATGCAACTAAAGCGCTCGATAATATCCTCTGACATTTTTGATTCAGCAAGATCTTCTTCAAGGTATGTTTCATAATCACCCAATGGATTCAGTCCAACCGATTCACGATCCATATCCTCTATCTCTTGCTCATAATCATATTCCGAATCACCTTCTATCTCATATCTCTCTTTTCTTGAATCTCCACCTAAAATTATTTTAAATGGTAATATCTCAAAAGTATTTTCAGCTCTGTTAATTTCAATTCTACAAGCAAATTTCGCCTTATGCTCTTCTCTAATTCCAATAGTTTCCACATAAACATACTTTTTTTCTTCTGAATCCCATGGAGCATTATCATAGTCCTCGTAAAAACAATCCATAGTGAATGAGCCTTGGCATATTAAAGTTACAATGGATTTATTGTCATCAATTTCATCAACAGAATGAATTCCAATAGTTACATCTGACAAACTGTTCAAGTAGGTTTCTGTATAATCATAACCCTCTGTTACCCCTTTTCTGTCATGTGATAGCCCAATTACATTTATCTCCACATCATTTTGTATGTATCGAGCTAGTTGTGATTCAATACCAGCTTTTTGGGCTATCACAAAATCTTTTGTAGCCGCATAAAATTTTTCCTGTTTATTCATTTCACCATATAAAGCTCCTAAAGAAGAAAAGAAAAGATGATTATCCCATTGCTGACAGGCTTCTTTAAACCCGTTATCATCACTTATTATCGCAACCATTTCTTCATGTCCAAATCTCTCTCTGATTTGATTTGCTATAAATGCATCTGGAAACTCTTTTCTCTTTTTCTCACCAGTTTGAAATGGAGCTCTAATTTCAAAATAATCGTCTATTATTGCATCCAAATCTATTTTACAAGTATCAAGAATCTCCGCATCCAAATCTGCTATATACTTATGTAGCAAATCTATACTCTTCTGTCTTATTTCAGCCTTATCAATACTTAAATCCAGAATATGCCCTAATCCCAGTTGTTTTATTTGATAATCAGTCGCTGTCTTCAAAGCATCTGCCCTTAGTTTTCGCATCAGTGAGCATACAGTAGCACCTCTTTGAGCAATATGTTTTTCCGCTTCCTTAACTACAATATTACTTAATACAACTTTCACTTTTCCTTTTTTTACATAGTTTACCAAAAGTTGAAGCGTACTCTTTTCATCAAAATCAAAATTTGCTGCATCCAAAATATTAGTATCTAATGTCACATAAATAGGATATTTTATCATTTCTCATCAGCCCTTTTTCGTTATTTAATATTCTCAACCTCTAGTTGAATCTTAATACCACTCTTATTGATATCTGCATTAGTCAATCCTTGACACTTAAAACCTCTCTAATTCTGCTACAATAAGACCGTAAATCTCAAAGTCGTTAACTATAAATCTTTTCCCCATTATATCATTCAAGGGAAAATATGTCATTGAATTCTTTCCCTTGCATCAATCATGCTGATATTTATACGCATCCTCAAAAGTTACCGCACCATTAATTCTTTTCACTTCATCCGTACACTTTGCCTGTAACTTCCTTAGTGCCTCTTCATCCACTCCATGACTATATGCAATCACATGGGACAGCTTTGATGTTTCCACTGCCAGCTTATACATCGCACGGGCCATTCGATTCTCGCTATCCTTCACTGTGGAATGCATCACTGAGGAAATAGTGGAAAGCATATAATTTTCGATTTTCTCAGATGTCAGATAGCCGATATAAAATTTCAATGCCTGATTCAAAAATTCATTTCTTGATTTCACATCTGCCTGTTCTAGTAATCCATCCACCTGTTCCAGCAAGTCTTCCTCAATATAAAACCCTTTCCTTACTCTTCCTTCGCTTGCCACTCTCATCCTCCTTCTTAAATTACTCTTCGCAGATATCTACGATGTGTTCACACAACTTCTGCGGTATCACACTTCTTTCTCTGGCACCTTTTAATCCCTGCGTCCCGGTCTTGCTTCCTCTGGGAGCTGCCACATGACACGAATCTCCGTTATGGCACATCGGCAGGAACTTCGGATCGGGATGATTCGTCCAGATGTCAGTCGGTTTCATCCTGCCATCACCGTACTGACAATATGTCACGGTGTATCTAGGCAGGCCTTTCATCCATTCCATCTTCCGCATACCGCCTCTTGGATTTTCAATAAAATAATACCTTGGCTGCAACTTATCAATGAGTTTCAGCACATGCTGGTCCACCATGTCACAAAATTTTGCATAAGCACTGACCGGCTCCAGACTTCCGGTATCCGGATTTCTTCTTCTGTGATGACTGATTGCAGCAATACTGAACGTGGAGCAGTCCGGACTTGCCCAGATGACATCCGGCTTTCCAAAAAGCCTTATGATATCCTCTGCGGTTACCTTACTGATATCCTCGTACAAATCAATGTTCTCAAAATCTCTGGACCACTCCACGCTGAATACTTCATGCCCTCTGCTCTCAAAGGCTTTTCCGATACTTCGTGTTCCTGCAAATAATTCTAAAACTTTCATAGTCCCATACCGGTAGTGGTGCGCACCTTACCCCACGGGACTACTCCATTCCTTTCCTTTTTTTCTTCTGCCTGCAAGCATTTTTGCGAAAGGCATAAATAAAAGTTCCCTCAATGCCTTTCAATTCTTGAAAACAAAAAAATATAGCATAACTTCTCTCAAAACTTCAAAAAAGTTATGCCATACCACAAATCCCCCAACGGCTCTGCCGGTGGGTGTTTGACGGGTTCGGCCGCCCTTTGGCGGCATAACCCCTTTAACCTGCACTATTTTCGACCCTAGTTTTACAGCCCTCCTTTACCTCCGGATTTCTTCCCTTTACGTTGTCATCTCCGGCTACTTCGATTATATTTCCTCAAATTGGCTCACACAGGGCAGAATAAGTGCTTATCGGTCACATTATCCACTTTCCCCGAACAAGGTCACAAATCGGCTCACGAACGCTCACAGGGGGTAATTACCCCCTCTTCACTATCTGCCACCAATCTGCTCTTTAAAATGAAAGTAATATCATTCTTCCAGCCAGCTCCGGTTCCTGCCCGGAAAACTGCTCTATTTCTGCAAACTGCTTGGAATATTTCTCTATCTGCTCATCCGTAAGGGAGATAAATTCTCCCTCCTCCCCTTCTGCACAGATAAAAAAAGGACCGCAGATAATATCATCATCATACCTGCGGTTCGGCTCCAGTTTCTTATTTTTACCGACTGCATTGTGAACAACTACGCAGTCATCTTCGGTGTCAAAGCAATCCATGTCACCACCGACTTCACTCTGGATGACCTTAAAATCATCCACGATTTCTTTCACATAAGGTGCTTTCCCCGGCTCCACTTTCAGCACCCGGATTGTATTCTCCATCCGTTTTTTCTCCTCTGCTTTTATTCATTCTGGGAAGACATCCCGGCTGTCACGCCAGTGTTTCTAGCCGGACTTTTGCTGCTTTTCTTAATAGCTGCAGGCACATCACCCCTGCTGTCAATGTATTCCCTTACGGCCTGTGGAACATATTTCTCATACATTTTTCCAAGCACCTCCGTCATCTCAGACTCGAAGTCAGCATCCTTCTTGCCCATATACTGCTTGATGGCATTGAGTTTCTCTTCTTCATACTTGATGGTCACTACTGCCTGTTTCATGTTCTTCTACCTCCATTTTTAAAACTTTTTTTGTATTTTCCTTTTGGAAACACGGTTAATATATCTACATCTGCTGTGTCATCCCCATGTCCTGTTCCTGCACATCATCCAGTTTGGACAGCGTCTGTTCCTGATAATCAAATAGGTATATATCTGAGGTCAGTGCATATTCCGGATTGATTCTTCTTTTATAAAAATACTCCACCATCTCTTTCAGTTCATCCATATCCTGTATCTCATCGCGTCTCAAAAGGACACACTCATGTACCGATAAGGGAGTTACCAGCATATCTGTTCCAAATTTCTCAGCGACCTCTCTCATCGCTCTGTCGCTGAACATATATGCTGTTCCGTGAAATCTATCCGGATTGGAAAGCAGATACATGGTCGTGTTTCTTCTATACCACGGCAGTTTACTCACATCGAATTCCGCTTCTACCATGTCATGAACATCCGACAACTGATAGGGGAAATGATGCTCCATATTGTGCCAAGCAGTTTCACGCAGGGTATTTTCATCAATCCCCCACATCTCCAAATGAGAATTATGTATCTGTATAACTCCTTCTCCATCTTCCCCAAGACTTACCTTTACATGATATGTCAATGCAAAATCCCCTTTGATTTCATAGGGAACATCCTGAAGCATTTTCTGGTTTTTTGCTGCATTACACACGGATACACCGATGCTGTCCTTTAACTTTTCATAGGTGAAATTCTCCGCAGTGATATTGATATCCGGTCTGAGGCTGTTTAAATAAACATCCGCTATACATTCCATAACGGCCTCCATAGGCATCCCAAACAAATAATGCACATAAAACTGTTCCAAATAAATGTTAGGTGCAGTTTTATGTTCCCCGACTATGCACAAGGCACTCAAAGATATATTATTATTCTTAGCTGCCTGCCGGACAGATACACTTGCATTTTCATACTCTTGTGGCAGATATGTCTTGATATTTTCTGCCACATACTTCTTAAATTCATCAAACTGCATGCTGATTACCTCCTTCTTCTATTCTACATTTCCTGCGTCATACCATTGGTTTCATTCTGACTCTGGGCATTTAAATAATCCATCCATGTATCCCTTTCCACTCCAAACAGGCCGTCATGGGACAGGATATCCTCTCTGGCATCCAGCATTGCATCTGATCCGTCCTCATATAACTTAAAAAGCAAAAGGTCTGTATCCAGCAGTTCCAATGCCCTTTCCTTAGTCAGCGGCAGCATTCCATCCCAAACATATCCATAAGCATGCATCTCTTCCATGCCAATCTTATCCGGCATAAGGATTTCTTCATGCTCCGGCACCTGTACCTTTGACAGCGTATGGTTGTCCTTATCGTAACGGTAAATCTCCCCGGACAAAAACTCCTCTTCTCTCAACTTTGTCTGGTTCACGGAATTTACCAAATCCTTTGCGTTCCGGATATCCATTCCATGTTCTTCAGAATAAACTATCGATTCATGCACTGACGAAGGCATAATGATGAGGTTTCCTCCCATTTTATTTGCTACCTTCTGCATGGTTTCATCCTCAAACATATAGATGGCACCATGATCATCCATTCGGTTGGTAATGACAAACATATCCAGTAAAGGGCTGACTCCTAATGGTACCGGGTTATCATTTTCCAAATGGTTTTCCTTAAAACACAAATAACTGGCATCCTGCAAGTCAATCATAATCGGTGGACGTTTCGCCATTGTATTTGCCCATGCATCACGCTTGAGTGTTTCTGCATCCACTCCCCAGCGTTCCATCTGCTCCTCCGTTACCAAGTCACAGTCTCTTTTGGAATGCTCATCGTAACCGCTAAGACGGTATACCAACACCAAATCCTCCCGGCACTCATGCAACACACCTTTCAGCTTTTCTTCCATTTTCCCTGCATTGTAGACCTCAACAAATAACCGTTCCCGGATATCATCTGTGTACATATTCAACGCTTACACCTCCTACATACTCATGGTCATGCCACTTTCCTGCTCCTGACCGCTTTCCTGTACTTCTCCCTCATCCGCAGTCTGGCTGCTGGACTCCGTCTGCTCCGGAACAGTTTCCCTAGCAGCATTCTGTCTGCTGGTGCGTCTGCCCTGCCCTCTTGCCTGTCTCTGCGGCTCTGTACCTTCTTCCTGCACAGTTTCCTGCTGTGGAGCAAGTTTGCTTTCCACAAATTTTCTTACCTGCTGGGGAACCGTTTTCTCATACATTTTGTCCAAGTGTTCTTTTAATGCCTTTTCTACGGTACTGTCATTCTCCCCTAAGAAAAACTCCAAGGCTTCCATCTTTGCCTCGGAAAATCCAATCTTGATTTCTTTCTCTGCCATTTCTCTCCTCCTACATTGTCATATTCATTCCGGCAGTCTGTGTGTCCTGCATCTCCTGATACTGCTCCATGATTTCTTTTACCGATGGCACAAAGGCAGAATATCTGGCATAGGATGAGCCTTCGCTTTCCACCAGCACACCTTCCTCCATCCCCTCTCCGGTTACTAAGAGACAGTGCCACACACCATCCTTTTCACACATCAAATCCACGTTATCCTTGATAAAGTCATAGTCGTGCATCAGATGCTTGGTAAAAGATTCATACTCACCCGCCGGAAGCACAATGACCTTTTCCACACAGAATTCATTTGCCTCTATCTCCGGCTCTTTTCTGAAAAATACTGCTCTCACATTTCCTCCTTTTCTAACGCAAAACAGATGCCTGCGGCATCAAAAAACTACTGTGGTCTGCCATAAAGCACCTGCTTGTCTTCGTCAAACAAATTTCGATATACTACTTTTCCCTTGGAATAGGATGCATCCACTACCTTTCCATCCCCGGCATAGATACCCACATGGGTAATATTCATGAACCGCCCGTTGGGTTTATAACTCCAGAACACAAGGTCCCCCGGCTGTAAATCCTCTTTTGCAATGGTCAGGTTATGCTCCACCAGATATCTTCCCTGCTCTGCAGCAGTCCCCGGCAGAATAATCCCCACCTGCCTGTAACACCACAGTGTCAGGTAACTGCAATCCACATAATTGTCTTTTCCCCTGTAGGTCTGTGAGTAAGGATGCCCCAGCCGGGACAAAGCAAGTTCCACCACCTTTCCTCCTACTTCACTTGTAGGCAGGTCATAATAAGTAACGTCACCGCCTCCATTCCAGTTTGCCCAGCCATCATCAAACGCATCGCCCTCCTGCATGGCTGTGGTGTTATACTTTGCGATATGCCACACGTTCATTGCATTAGCCTGTTGCTCATAGGTTACTTCCACCCCATAGTGGTCCTTTATCCTTTCAAACAATTCCACCTTGTCCGTGATGGAAAAGGATGCCTGATATACTTCCACACGTTGCCCGCCCTCCTCATCTGTAACAGTCCGGGTGCGGTCTTCAAAAGTCACAAAGGATTCTGCGAACCTCTGGTAATCCGCTTCTCCAAGCCAGAGCCAGTCCTCGCCGAAATACAGAGAGTAAAAAACCGCCTTGACCAGATACCTGTCCTGAACATCTCCCTCCGCCACTGCATCTATCTCATCCATAGCGGCATCCAGATATCCGAAGCTTTGCTGCATCTTGTAAATATATCCCTTGTAATCGGCAGGCATGCTTAAAGGAGCAATTCCTCCATGAAATGCCAGACGCACTGCCGCCCTGTTATGATCCGCTGCTGCGGATGCAAGGTTTAAGATACACACGATGGCAAGAATAAAGGGAATGCATATCCCCACAATCACAGATGCTATCCCTGTCCAGACCTTTTTATTGGTACCAACCGCAATGGCGGCCTTGGCTATCATTGCAGCAGTTGTTGGTTCCATGCCTGCTCCTCCATTCCTTCATTCTCATACCGCTTCTCCACCACATCCTTACAGTAAGACACACTTTCAAGCAGTCGGTTCACATCAAACCCAGCCTCCAGATATCCTGTGGTGATGGTTTCCAGATAGCGTATAGAGGGTTTTCCGATCTCATGTCCTTCATTCATGGTATACGCCATAATGGATTCTGAGCCTCTCTCTGTCTGCACCTCTAAATCCACTTTGCCATAAAGTCTGGGATATCCTTCATAGATATCCAGATTCTTTTCATCCTCCGGTCCAATCTCCCAGATTAACACAGGAACGCTGGAACCGGCTTTCGGTTCCACTGTGGCTACCGCAGACAGACTGCCTCCCCTGAATAACAGCTCATGGTCCTTGATTTCCCCTTTGCCGATTACTTTCGCTGTGGGGCATCTTCTTGCCATTTGGCCGAGATTTAAATTGGAACCATAGGCAATGTACTTCTTTCTTTTCTCCATATTTTCCTTACCTCCTTGTCCTATAATGACAGATTCATGCCCTGCTCCTGGCACTCCTCTGCCTCATCCATTGTTTCTTCACACACCTCTTCCACTGCCCTTAAGGATTCTTCCTTTTCCTTTTTTGCCTTTAGTCTCTCCTTTTGTTTTTCTGCCTGTGCCGGGTCCTTCCATGCGATACCACCCTCAAGGTTCTCAAGCAAAAACTTTCTTGCTGTCTTAAACTCATCTCCTATCATGCCAAGACGTAAAAGCCACGTGCGGAAGGTATACTTTTCATTGGTACTGGTGGTCTTTCTGGTCGCGGCACAGGTCTGATTTAATGCCTGCCCAGAAATGGCCAGGCAAAACTGTATGTAGGTCTTCACTTTCCCTGCATGGGTGGTGGAATTAAACAGACGAAATTCAATGGTTCCCTTCTGAAACACACTGTGCAGATTCAGACAATGATATCTGCTGTCATGATAATGCCTGTGGCTCCCATCGGCTCCTTTGTACCAGATGTTACTGACCTCTGCCAAGGTCTTTGGCTTTTTCCGATTCAGACTCTGCAAAAAATCCTCTTCTACTTTTTTGCAATAACGGTGTTCACGGTTTACATCCACCTGCAATGCCTTGTAGATTAAATCCTCTTTGCTGTACATGATGTTGGTGATATTCCTGAGAGTCTTCGCATTATGGGGTGCGGCATTCACATGAACATGAATGCCACACTTTTCCCCTGCTACGGCGCCTGCATGACGGAGCTGCCTTACAATCTCCTGTATGGTTGGAATGTCTGCATACTCACAGATGGGGGATACAAACTCTACCTTGTACTCATCCCCGGCAGAAGTTCCATCCTTTCTTCTTGCCACAATACTGGAATCATACATAACCTTCCATTTTCTTCCCTGATTGTCATAGACACTGTATTCCTCATAATATCCGCCATCGTATTGGTAGCTGTTTCCCAAGTATTTGGAGATAACCTCCGCCGCTTTCTGTCTGGTCAGACCGGTCAGTTCGATTTCAATCCCGAATTTCTGCTCCCGCATGTCCATAACTAGCGACCTCCGGCACTACCGAACAACTTCTCCTTATACTCCGGTGCGTGTACCATCAGGTTGTATCGTTCATTGCCACACTTATAAAGGCACACACCTCGCTGGGGATAGCGGATGAGATTATACTCACTCTTCTCAAGCTGCAAGGTATCGATATAAAACTTGGCATCGATGTTACCGGCATTGAATAAAAAGGCATGTGTCGGGATGGAGAACAGCGGTTTTGTATATTCACGGATACCGTCAATGTTGAAATCCTCCAGATTCTGGCTGGCAAGGATGACCGCACTGTCCTTCTTACGCACACGTTTCATAAAGTTACGAATGTATTCCACCGCAGTAAGGTTGGTTAAGAACAGATAGAACTCATCGATGCTGGCGGCAGTATGACCGTTTGTTAACAGTTCATTTGACATGTAGGAAAGAATGTTAAACAGCATGGCATCCTTCACATTTCTGCTGGCCTGTAACAAGCCTTTTACACCGAAAGTTAAGAAGCTGCTGTCCGTGATATTGGTATGTCCGTTAAAAAATTTGGACTCCGCTCCTTTACACATGGAGTGAAGTCCTAAACAGATTTCCTGCAAAAGCTCTGCGGTATAAAGTTGTTTCTTCTTGGCATCGTAATTCTTATATTCCTCCTCCATCAAATCATAAAGGTCGGAAAGAATAGGATAATCGGTAGGTTTCAATCTACTAAAGTCCGTATCATCCCGGATGTTCCACTTCTCATACAGTTTCCCTAACATGATTTCAATGGTATCAATCTGGCTGTCCGTAAAATTCTTATAGGTTCGGAAAAAGTCCTTTAAGAAAGAGATGTGCTGGCTGAGTTTGGAAGAACACTGGAAAGCCATCGGTGCATCCATATCTTCAGGACTTCCGTTTTCATCCCAAGTCTTAGGTTCTAACACATTAATGATAAACTCGCCACTCATAAGGTCCACAAAACATCCCCCAAGATTGTTTGTCAGGTCGATGTATTCATGCTCCGGATCAAGGCAGATCACCTTCATTCCGGACTCCCTAAGAATAGTTAATATCAGCTTTAACAGATAGGATTTACCCTGTCCGGAGTTTCCAAGAATCAGGATATTGGCATTGGTCTTGTCATCGGCTCTCTGATTAAAGTCCACAATCACATTACTTCCAAACTTATCCCTGCCTATGTAGAATCCATTCTTATCCGTTTTGCCGGAATAGTTGAAGGGGAACAGATTGGCCACGCTGGATGCAGGGAGTGCACGTTCAAACTGCTCACGGAACACATTTCTGCCTACCGGGTGGACACACATAAATCCCTGTTTCTGGCGGAGCAGGAGCTTGTCCACATTAAGTTTGGATCGGATTAACTCTGTCAACACCTCTGTCTGCAACAGCTTTAACTTCTCCATGTCCGGGGCAGATAATTCGATAAACACAGCCGTATGGAGCAGAGGTTCCCTGTTCCTGTGCATGGTGGCAATAATGGTAGTCACATCCTGTAAGTTGCTTGCTGCAGTAACCGTTTCCTGTAAGTTTTCCGTGTTCCCCTGCTTCATGCGGTTCTTATTGGCAGCATTGCTGATAATCTTTTTCTCCTCTGCCGGTGTTACCTGTCTGGTATATATCCTTAAGGTAACACCATCCTTTTCCCCAAGGTGTCTTAAAATTGCCTGTTCATCCGTTGCGGTAGGATATTCTCTTAGCGCCCAGACACTGCGGTATGTATTTCCACAGATATAGTGGTCCGTATTAAACTGGATAACGGAAGGGGCAATCATATCTAAAAAGCCTTTCAGCTTTGCCTCGGCTACCGATTCCGTTACCGTGTTTTTCTTTCTGTTTTTATTCATTTAAAATAATCCACCTTTCTCCGTCAAATTCTTCGAACTTTTCGGTTGTTACGTTCTGCTCAAAGTACACTGCAAGGATTCTTCTGATATCCTCTTCCTCTGCTCTCTTGGATTTGAACCCCTGCTCCACAAGCATTTTTTCAATACGGTTTAAGTAGGAGAAAATCTCATTTTCCTTCTGGTTACGAAGACGGATAATCAACAGAAACTCCCTTGCAGTGGCCATCTGTACCTGCATGCGGTCTAAGTAATTTGCATCCTTCTCTAGAAGTTTTCGCACCACAGGGTTGGTTTCCTCCTCCATACGCTTCTTCAGATATCTCTTGTTGTCCTCAAAATTCTCTCTGGAATTTAAGCACATCATCTCAATTTCCGTAATGCCCTTAAGCACCGTCATCAGGCCATAAATTCTGGCAGACAGGCTCTCTTCCGAAAGTACGGAGATGTTACTCGGCTGGATTAAGAAATAAACCAGCTCATCATTTCTGTATGTTCTGACGCTGTAATCCGTCACTTCCTTGGTTCCCATCAGTTCTCTGGTGGACTCCATGTTCTTCTTACTCATCCGGTGTATACCTCCATTCATAATGCTGCTGGTCCATTAAAAAGTACGCACAGGCATAGCGGATAAAATCCATAATGCTGGTATCCTCCACCTGTATGGTTAAAAACGCATAGGCTCCGGCAATGACCAGCGGAAACCACAGCCCTGCATATGCAAACGCAAACACAGAGAACAGAACAATAATGCCTATAATGGCAAGGTCTTTTAGTTTCCACAGCCACATGGTTGCCTTTGCTTTCAAGTTATCGGGGTAGATGTACATCCTCTTCCTCCTCTCCCTTTTTTAATAAAAAATAGGCGATACCGCATAGAATATAATCCACACATGGCACCGCCACACTGTTTCCCAATGCTCTGTATCTTGCACTGTCACTTGCTCCCGGTATGTCTGTCCAGTAATCGAGAAATCCCATCAGCCTTTCGCATTCTAATGGTATTAGTCTGCGTACCAGACTGCTGGTATCCACAATGCACTTGCCCTGATCCACATATTGGTTGCTGACCATCTTCTCATCCCCAGCACACAGACTTCCGATAACCTCTTGATAAGGTTTTGGCATATTATCCGGATTGTACACACAATGCCTGTCTTCTGTGGTCAGGGTATAACTGATGCCCTGCTGGTATCCACATCCGTTTCCGCCATTCTTTTCCTTCCGGTTTACGATGTTTCCGGCAATGCAGAATGGCTCTTTGTTTACGGCAAGGGGTGTATTGTTTCCTCCTGTACCTAGTGCTGATGTAATGGTCTGGGCAACCTCCACAGGACCGGTATACCGGGTGTCCGGTCCGTGATTGTCAAACAGTATCGGCTGGTTATTTCCAGCCATCCCTGCCGCTGCTGTAATGGTCGGGCAGTACCCAATTCCGATTTCTGCATTCCCCTGACTGGTTGCCATGATAATGGGTGGATTGGAACGTCCATGTGCAAGCAGGGTTCCGCTTTTGTTTTCATGCACATCCATCCGCTCTCCGCCCTGATCTAACAGGCAGATTACATAGTCTTTTCTGGGACTTGCCCTGCCTGCATCAGTAGCGCCTGTTTTAAAATAGCAGGCAACACCTTTCCTCTCTTCTCGCTTCTTCTGATAATTCCTCCACACGCTGTCGGACTCAAATAGTATCTCGCCGGCACTGTGTCCTCCAAAATCTGCGACAAGGAAGATGCGATTTCTTCTTTGGGGGACACCCCAAAATTGAGCATCCAATACTCTCCAAGCAACAGAGAATCCTTCTCCCATAATAAGCCCGGCAGGAGTCCATGCCCCTCCCGGCGGTCCAGGTATAGATACGTCTGCCTCTTTGATGCGGCAGACCTCTTCGAGGACTGTGTGGAAGTCGGCTCCGTGTGTTTCTCCACTGGAGAAGGCTCCCGGCACGTTTTCCCAGAGCATATACCGAGGTCGAATAAACTCATCTGTCCGTCTTCTATGGTTTCTCATCCTCCTTCCGTCCTGTTTTCTCATTTCTTTTACGATCCGCACCTGTTCCATGAATAAGCCGGACCTCTCCCCTGCAAGTCCCTCTCTCTTGCCCGCCACGGATAAATCCTGACAGGGAGAGCCTCCTGCTATCACATCTACCACCGGCAGATTTGCCCCATGCAGTTTTGTAATATCCCCCATATGCTTCATCTGCGGAAAGCGGTATGCTGTCACCGCCATCGGAAAGGGTTCTATCTCACTTGCCCACATGGGACGGATATCGTTCATGATAGCTGCCAGCGGAAATCCGCCTATCCCATCAAACAGACTTCCTAATTTCAACTCTGCCATAGCACCACCTTATGCTGCCACTGCCTTCACAACAGTCTTTGACATATTGATGGCGGTCTGGGCTGCATACACACTGCTCATGAGGTTTGTCTTGGTGCTGGTATCCAGTCCGAACTGTCCTGCGATACGAGGCACTTCCGTGCTGGATAACATGAGTCCTAAACCTAACAGCGGATGGTCTTTAAACACCATCAGTCCTGCGGTTAAAATGGTGGACTGCAAAAATGCGGTGATACAGATACCGATGACCTGCTTGCACCACTGGATAAATCCGTCTATGTATCCTCTTGGAACAGAGAACATATAAAGGCTTCCAACCGCTATCTGGATTAAAAGGATTCCGCCTCTTTTCAGATTGCCAAAGAACACCTTGATTACTGCATAACCCATCATGATGGCACAAAAAATCATCAGAATGGGATTTCCGATTCCCGGAAAAGATGCTGACATTAACGCCTGCTGTGCAGTCAGACCGATACTTTCCGAATTGGTAATTCCCGTAATCGCTGAACCGAAGCTCCCTTGCAGGGATACACACAGTGCATACAGGTTAACCGGCACAACCGTGAACAGACTGACCGCCATAAAACCTTTAATGTAATTCATGGCGGTGTCCCTGATGCTTCCCCTGCCTCCCTGGTACTCAATGGCACACTCAAAGGCTCCTACCACAAGCCCGACACCAAACAATGCCCAGCCAAGGTAACTAAAAAAAGTGGTAACTGCGTTTACCCAAGGCAACTCAAACAGTTCCACTCCCATGTTGTTCATCATCACAAAGAAATCATTTAGAAACCCTATGATTTTTCCATATATCCAGTCAAGTATCTGGTCCAGGATAGTCTCGGCCACAAAATCAAATATAAACATAGCTTGCCTCCTTCCTGTTTACCGCTTCCTATGTACCCATCTGCATGGTGCAGTCCTGACTCTCCTGCGTCATTGCCATATCCTGAAATATGGACAGATAGTTTTCCACGGTGTCTGCGACCTTCCGGTAGTCTGCCGAACCCGGATGGAACACATACCACTCGCTTTTTCCATTGTCCGTCCAGATATGGGGATTGACTCCCTCCTTAAAATTGGGATTGCTTACCTTCGGTTTCCCCCAGATATCGCTAAACCGGAGCAGGACACTGTCTACCACTCCTTCTTTTCTGTTGATAATGGCTGCCTTTAATCCTGCATAGTGGTCGCTTACCCCAAGGGTTACAAACTCTATTCTGGCTCTCAAATTCCCTCCAAGACTTCCATAGCACATACGCCCCACATACCTTTGGTCCTTTAAAATGTCACTGTTTCCCATAATCTTTTTCAGTTCCGATTCAAAAAAATTCATTCCCGACCACCTCCTACATTCCAAGAATTTTCCAGATATAAGCAGGGGCAGTCAGGGTAAAGACAAGACAGGCAAACAGAATTGCCGGAGCTGCCCATTCAAACTGTCCATGTTTTCGGTAATCAAAGTATGCGGTTCCCAGCTTTGCAAAAAAGAATACGGCAAGGATCAAATCAATTGCAGGGAATACAACCTTGTTTACTACTGTCTTAATCTGTCCGGATGCCTCTTTCCATGTTCCCTCAATGGCTCCTGCCACATCCCCGGTTCCGGCTGCATATGCAGTGGTTCCAAACATGCAGGAAAGCACAAGAACCAGCGTTACCATTACTAACCATTTCTTTTTCTTCATTTTTTCCTTTCTCCTTTCGGCACAGAAAAAGACTGCCCGTAAGCAGTCCTTTTCCACTTGTTATCTTGTTACATTGTCATCTGCGGTGACTGTGTCTGCTCCTGCAGCAGTTGTGCCACCTCATATATATTGGGGTTTTCATAAAACCTCAAATCTCCTCTAAAGCCAATCTTCAGATGGCTGAATTCTTCGCCAAGCTTTAATAACCCTTCCGGCGCACCTTCCGGGAACTCCTGATTCCATCTTACCCAATCCCCATTCTGGTATCTTGGGGATAGCTCCAGCACCACATATTCTTCCGGCACAAACTTTGGATACTTCCTTGGAAGTCCGTTTGTATCGTAGTAAAGTTTCCCTTCTTCCATGACCGTTAGTTCCATCAGCCTTAAGATATCCTCCAAGGAAGTGCAGAACCAGCACTCTCTATCCTTAAACTTTCTTATCCTCCCATCCTGTAAAATTAGCTCCACATTCTCCCTTTTTGTGTAGTGATAGAGCAGTCCTTTTGGTCTGTCGATTCTTTCATATGCCATTCAATATCTATGTCCTTTCTGTAGCCTGCGAACTTTGGGCCATCGGCACAAATTCGCGTGTGAAAAATCTTCCATATATGGATTTTTCACACTGTTACCTTGCCCTTTGTGGTGCGATGTGCCAGTCATCCCATAAATCGCCCGATATCTGTACGGAGTCTGTCAGATTCACACAAAGCATCCCATCCGGTGTCCAGCAGTCCAGTAAGTACGTGTAGACCGTATAAGTGCCATTCGGCATCCACACAGGAGTAAAGTGTGTCCTTCGGTTATAGGTGGAATAGTGGTTATTCTGAAACTCAAACCCGGCATGGTATCCGCTTCTCGTTCTGTCTAACAATCTCCAGTAGGTCTTATAATAAAACTCCGGGAAGTAACTGACCGCTGTCTGCGGTGGTGTGGTTGCCGAGGTCTGGCTTGAGGATGCACTGGCATTTACACTGATGTTCACACCGTATCCACTCTTGATGGTGGTGGCTGTCGCAGTAGGGGATTTTGCATCCGTAGTAAGGTCCATTGTTGCCAATAGGGATGCCGAATATCTGTCCAAATCAAACTCCCACCAGCCTTCATCCACATACTCTCCCTCGTCTTCCCAATACCCATGACTGCTTTCACAGTCCTCCGGGCAGTCTTCCGTATGGGAGCCTGTCTTCCATTTCCAATCACTATGCCATACCCATTTTTCCTTCCACCAAGGCCTCCATACGCTCCATGATGCACTTGTCTTCTGTGGATTTGCAGGTATAATGGCATTCCCTGCATTGTACGAATCGTTTCTGTCATCCGCTACCGGGTTGGGCGGTGGATTCTTATCAAGGTCTACGATGTTGGCAGTAATGGTTCCCTTGCTTGCACTGCCTCCTCCGCTGACACTTACGTTTATGGTGATATACTGTTCCGTAGATGGTGTATGCCATTTCACCCACACAAGCTGCTGTCCGTCCTCCGGATAATACACATTATTTACCGTGTAGCTCCTTCCAAGGATACGGAAGGTTACGCTTACCGGATGGTCGGGATCGCTCTGCCCTCCGCTTATGGTGACGGCTGTTACCACATCCGTATCTACCCTGTATTCATAGTCCGCTGCGATTACCTCCGGTGTTACCACCTCATTAAACCTTACAATACCAAGTCCTAATGAACTGATAATCTCATCATCCGAAACCTTCTGGTTCTTGGCTCCGCCCCAAGCCGGATATCCCAAGTCTGAGGTTTCCAAAAACATGGCAAGGGGCAGGTTCTTATGGGTTAGGGATGTCAGTTTTTTTCTCAACATACCACCTCTGACCTGGTTATACATCGCCGCCTCTGTAGCAGTGAATGCAGTTCGTACTCCTTCAAACGTCACATACGCAATAGGTTCCAATAATAACTTATAGTCTCCACCTATCAACGTATCATAGTCCATCCCCACATATCCTGCGATGCTTCGTATGACCTGCTCATCCGTAAAATAACTTTTGATGGCGGCAAGACTTGCACTGCCGGACGATGTGGTAATGATCTTGGGCAGAGCCTGTGCAGGAACATAATAATCATATCCTCCTACCCTTGCTGAAAGCCCTGCTCCTCCCCTGTAATCAGACTTACATACTTTTCCAAAATGCACCTTGATATCGCTTGGATTTCTGTTCGTCAAATCAATGGATGCGGTTACTGCACTTCCGTCACTGGCACTTACTACTGTAACTCGCACCCCTTCATCTCCGGTATTCCAGAAGTTTGTGTCCGTACCTTCTCCTAATCCTCCACCACCGTTGTCGATATTTCCCTCGCCTTCGGCATACACTGTCATGGGTGCAAGTGTAGATAGGATTAGCAAAAACGTAAGAACCCAAAGTTTAAATCGTTTCATGTTGCCTCCCTTCTGAATGCAGAAAACCACCTGCTGTTACAAGTAGTTTTCCGCACGAAAAAAGCACAGCGTTTTTCACTGTGCCTTTTCTGTGGTATCCTTAATCCATGATACCGACCTTATTTCCATTCTCATACATATCATCTGCATTTGTTCCCGAACCGGCTCCCTCATCAGGCAGCCATCCGAAGCCTTCCACATACACCATTCCGTCCTTAGTATCTCCGGTTTTCGGTGTATCATCCGCAGGCGGTTTTGTCTCTTCCGGCTCCTCATACTCTGGTGGTGTATCCGGCTTTGTGGTATCCGCATCCTCTGTTAAGGCAGGCGGCTCCTCCGGCTTTTCATCTTCCGTTTTTTCAGGCGTTTGCTGGATTTCCTGCTTGCCGCTCTCCACGACATTCTCTGTTTCTGTTTCGATAACTAACTCTTTTGTTTCCTCTGTGCTTTCCGTTTCTTTCTGCACCGGCTCTGTCTTTTCCGTATCTACCACAAGTTCCATCTCTTCCGTAGTCTTGCTTTCTTCAGGTAACTCCTGCACCGGCTCCTTATAAAGCACCCTGCTGATACCGAAAATCAATAATACGCACACTGCTGCAAGTCCTGCGATGATAAGTCGTTTCTTTGTACTATCTTTCATAGCAATCCCTCCTGTATGTAATTTTTCATTTTTCTGTTTCTCAACCCACAACCTACCACACAACTTTGCATAAGTCTATCAAAATGTAATAGGTTGCATGATATCTGTAACATCTTACTAAAATTTCTCTGTATAGGCTGCCCGAACCTTTAGATTTATTGTCATATTTGTGATGATTTTTCCGGCAAATCTTACCGGCACCTCCAGTCTGATGGAGGCATCTGCGTAATAGGA
>ERZ1032130.127-NODE-127-length-22792-cov-6.137749_pt1 | contig 22792 bp, 20 predicted proteins | sample MGYA00517879_ERZ1032130 | MGnify/ENA primary metagenome ERZ1032130 (study PRJEB33719, sample SAMN04262597) | wastewater metagenome | biome: rural village; feature: animal feces; material: feces | host: Bos taurus | place: El Salvador | collected 2012-01-31 ...
ATATCATATATATTTTTAAATTTAAATAATTTGACACCAATGACTATAATACTATAAGATTTTATTAAAGTTGAGTAAAAAACCACAACAGAAAGGAATATCCTATGGGAGAAAAATCAAGATATGAGTCTTTGCCATTATATTTGGATTTCCCGGGAAAAAGATAGATGTCTTTACTCCCATCGATGCCAATTATGTGGTGAGTAGTGGTGGACATGTTTCTTATATGGCGGAATGGAAGGACAAAAGCATTCAGTTTTCTATTGAAAAAGATTGCAGAGTAGTAATTATGAAAACAATGGAATGTTTTGACAGACATTAGCGAATAACTGTGCTATACTCATAATTAAGAATAAAAAAATCTTCATTTCAAACACTAATGGAAGCTTTTATTCAAAAAAATACAAGGAGAGAAGAAAATGAACAAAAATCAAGAAGCTATTTATGATGCAAAAAAACTTGGCGCAGCAAAAGTAACCATTTTGGGACTTCAGCATATGTTTGCGATGTTTGGTTCTACAGTTCTTGTGCCGATTTTGACAGGACTTAACGTATCCACAACATTGCTTTTTGCGGGGATTGGTACACTCTTGTTCCACTTGCTGACAAAAGGAAAGGTTCCGGCATTTTTAGGGTCATCCTTTGCGTTCCTTGGAGGCTATTTTGCTATTGCTCCTAAATTAGAAGATGGCAGCAGCAACATTGAAATGATTCCATACGCCTGCTTTGGTGTGGCTTGTGCGGGACTTTTGTATTTAGTAATGGCATTACTTATTAAATTATTTTCTGCAAAGAAAATTATGCGTTATTTTCCACCGATTGTTACAGGACCGATTATTATTGCGATTGGTTTAACACTTTCACAGTCAGCCATCGACAGTTGTTCCAGCAACTGGATTGTAGCCTTGGTTGCGATTGTAGCAGTTGTTTTATGTAATATTTTTGGTAAGGGAATGATTAAGATTATACCGATTTTGATTGGTGTTATCGCTTCTTACATTGTTGGTATTTTTATGGGAGAAGTGGATTTTACAACTGTAAAAGATGCAGCATGGATTGGAGTACCAATCGTAAAAGATATGACAGTGCTTGGCATGTTCGGAGAAAATTTTGAAGTATCAAAAATGATTACGGCAGTCATTACAATTATGCCAATTGCCTTAGCAACCATTGTAGAACATATTGGTGATATTTCAGCAATTTCATCCACAACCGGAATTAACTACGTTAAGAATCCGGGACTTCACAGAACACTTTTAGGAGATGGTCTTGCAACCATTGTAGCATCTTTGTTTGGTGCTCCGGCAAATACAACTTATGGTGAAAATACAGGTGTTTTAAACCTTTCAAAAGTATATGATCCGTTTGTAGTCAGATTGGCAGCAGGTTTTGCAATTTTCTTCTCATTCTGTCCGAAATTTGCGGCCATCATTCAGATTATGCCGACAGCTACGGTTGGTGGTATTTCGCTTATCCTTTACGGTATGATTTCTGCGGTAGGTGTTCGTAATATTGTAGAAAACAAAGTGGATTTTACAAAATCAAGAAATGTTATTGTGGCAGCACTTATTTTAGTACTTTCTATTGGTATTAAATATAGTGCGGCAGGTGCTATTGCATTCACAATCGGCAGTATGACAATCAGCCTTTCAGGTCTTGCTGTAGGTGCGATCGTAGGTATTTTGTTAAATGCAATTTTACCGGATAAAGACTATGTGTTTGATGAAGAAACACCGGCAGATACAGGCGTAAACTTTGAAGTGGGCCAGAACCATTAAACTATTTAGTCGAAAGATTTTTTAAACCAAATAGAAAAGGACTTTTTCGAGAAGCTCTCTATGAAATGAATAGCCTCGAAAAAGTCCTTTTGTTAATTTTACTGAATATCTGACCAGCTACCGATTACGTCTTCTACTACATAATTATCCTCATAGTATGTGTATTCTCGGTTTTCTTTTTGCAGTGGTCCGACTAAATCTACGTGATTTTCATTCTGTTCACGGGCATCCCAATTTCCGCGATTGTATTTATATTCAATACTTGATAATTCAGCACCTGTCATCGTATATTCATACGTGTAATCGCCTACTTTTGTCATAACATAATCAGTGATGAATATGCTTGGATTTCGTATTCACCGGCAACAACTTCCGTATTATTGTAAATATCTGTACCACCAACATTTAATGTAATTGTTTTGGTATCTTTTCGCTGGTTATGGATTACAAGATATTGTGAATCTTCGCCGGAAACCTTATATGCATAAAGTCCACCGCCACCCATACCGAGTGTTTCGTAAATACCGTTGTAAAAGACTGGATTTGCATTACGCATAGCGATTAGTTTTTTGTAATGATTTAACATACTGTTTTCATCATCTTTTTCCTCTTCTACGGAAATACCATCATCAGGCTGAACGTAAGTTAAAACCGGATTGAAGAAAATATCCGTCATTTCTGTCATATAAGTTCCATCAGCACTCTTATACCAATCGAATGGCTCGCGACGGTTATCATCAGGCTTCTGACCTAATTGACCAATTTCTTCGCCGTAGTAAATAAACGGTGTGCCCGCTAATGTAAACTGGATAGTAGCTGCCAATTTGGCTTTTTCTACAGAATTAAGTCTTGTTACGACTCTATCCATATCGTGGTTACCAATCATAACGGAGTCAACCATCATGCCGTTTACATCGTTTGAATCCACTTTTAACTGGTAGCGTTCACGCATTACGTTCATATCTTTTACAATGTCAACATACTGACCTCTTGACATACTTAAAATGCTGTCTGTCAAAATAAAGTTGAAAGAAGATGGTATGGCTTCATAATATCTGCCAACTTCAACATAAGATGTAGTCCAGTTTTCACCTACAATAAAGGCGTCTTTTTTTACACTAGCCACTTCGTTGGTAAATTCTGTCCACCAGTCTAAGGTTACATTAATATCTGTATCAATTTCTTTTGCACCGTCTAAACGGAAAACATCGATATCGTGTTCCAACCAGAATTTTGCAGAAAAAGCATATAAAGAAGAAGTAGAAAATTTCTGCGGACATACCGCAAGCACATAATGAGAAGATAGATGCAACAACCAATAACATTGCTAAAAATCTTTTCATAGAATGCTCCTTTTTCTTTATTGTTACATATGAAAAAATTATTGCCTTTATTTTGTGCCGAAAATTCTATCGCCGGCATCACCAAGTCCTGGGCAGATGTAAGCTTTTTCATTCAATTCCCTATCTAAATTACCCACAAAAATCTTAATGTCAGGGTGTGCTTCCATAAGCTTTTCAAGACCCACAGGAGCAGCGATTACGCAAAGGAAAGTAATATCTTTTCCACCGCGCTGTTTGATAAAATCAATGGCCGAAATGGCAGAACCACCTGTCGCGAGCATTGGGTCCACTACAAAAACTTTACGTTGGTCGATAGATGACGGAAGCTTGCAGTAGTATTCGTGAGGTTCAAAAGTTTCTTCGTCACGGTATAAACCGATGTGTCCTACTTTTGCGGTCGGCATCAGTTTGAGGAGTCCGCCTACCAGACCGAGGCCTGCTCGAAGAATCGGGATAATTGCCTGCTTTTTACCAGCAATAATAGGGCATTTTGCAGTTTCGATAGGTGTTTCCACATCAATTTCTGTCAATTCCAAGTCACGTAATGCTTCGTATCCAATGAGCATTGCAATTTCTTCTACAATTGCTCTAAATTCGTTGGTTCCCGTGTTTTTATCACGAAGTCTCGTGATTTTGTGCTTAATCAGTGGGTGCTCACAAATTACAACATTTTCATTTCCATTATACATAGCGAAAAATCCTTTCTTTTGTTTATTTGTATATATTGTAGCCACATTGCGGAAAATTTTCAAGGTAAGAGAAAAGAATTATGGAAAATACCTTGACTCTCCCCTAGGGGAACTTTTATCATATGAGCATAGAGAAATAATTATGATTTTACAGGAATTTGATTATGATAAAGAGGCGATTTTAAATCCCACAGATTTAATGGAGGCACAGATATTAGAAAAAGGTTTAAAGGAAAAAATGCCAAAAGTGGCAGTGAGTTGTTTTGAACGAAAAAATTTCGAAAGGGTTTTGAAACAGTGGGTACAGTGTGAGACCATCTGAACGAAAGAAAGGCTATGCTACTAAAATGCTTGCTATGATAAAAAACGTAGCAAAAGAAGCAGGAATGACTACATTGCAATTGTCTGTGGAAAAGGATAATGAAGCTTCTGTAAGAACGATTGTTAAAAATGGCGGAGTTTATGAGCGTAGTTTTGAATTTGCAGGGGAAATGGCAGATGTGTATATGATAGAGTTGTAATTTATTGACTTATTTACGGTTTATTTTACATATTGAAAAACATAACCATAAACCAGAAAAATGAGTACGGCTAGCTTTATAGAAGTGTAAGTTTAGACCGTAAAATACGTAGAAAACGCATAACCAATGTTGGATTCTGACAAATTTTCAGATGCAAATCTTGTTGATAACTGATAATATAGATACATATCAAACAAAAAACAGGTGATAACTATGGAAAAGAGAATTTTAGCATACCGAAAAAGAATAGATGAACTATTGAAACAAGAGGATGCAAACTGGGCAAAAGTTTTGGAAGAGCATTTGACACAAGTTGCGTTTTTCCAGCACGAAAGACTCATCCATTTAATCGTGACAGTGCTTTTTGCGGTTCTGGAAATCATGTCTATTCTTGGCACAGTGATTCTGGCAGCAATGGACAAGGGAAATATTGCACTTTCCATTATGACGATACTTCTTTTGGTGCTTTTGATTCCATACATAAGACACTATTACATATTGGAAAACGAAGTGCAGAAAATGTATGGGCAGTATGATGAACTGCTTAAAAAGGTTAATGAAAAGGAGAAAAAGATGCAGAACTTATCAGATTTAATCAAGGAACGCCGTAGCATCAAAAAATATAAAGCGGATGTTATGGTGGAGGAGGAACTTATTGACAAGGTGATTGAAGCGGGGCTTTATGCTGCATCAGGACGTGGAAAACAGGCTCCTGTAATTATTGCAGTTACCGATAAAGAACTCAGAGATAAAATTGCCCAAAAGAATTGCCAAATTGGAGGATTTCAGGAAGGCTTTGACCCATTCTATGGTGCACCGGTTATTTTGATTGTGATTGCGGATGCTATGGTAAATACGGCGGTTTATGATGGAAGCCTGGCACTTGGAAATATGATGCTTATGGCACACGAACTGGGGCTTGGTTCTTGCTGGATTCATCGTGCCAAGGAAGAGTTTGAAGATGATTTTGGTAAAGAAATATTAAGCCGGCTTGGCATCGAAGGGGATTATGTGGGCGTGGGACACCTGGCACTTGGATATGCAGATACCGAACTGCCACCAATTCCTGCAAGAAAAGAAAATAGAGTATATTATGCCAAATAGAATTGGGATAAGAGATAAAAGAACTCCGAAAATAATCGGAGTTCTTTTGGGTTATTTCACACTATTTAGCAATTCTTTAATTTCATCAATGTTTAAATCTTCCATAAGAGTATCAAGTTTAGCAAGAATTTCTTTGTGCTTATCAGGAACCTTATATTTCTTTGTTTCTTCTAAAACTTCAAATACTTTGGCAAAATCAAATTGGTCGATACAGCGCTCGATGTTTTTATAGAGACGAAGGAGCATTGCATCGTCCAGTTCAGGAGCATCCTCAACACTTGCCTCTTCTTCGGTGGCAAGTATTCCGTGCTCAATTAGAAGCGCTTTTATAGTTTCCAACAGCTTTCGGTAGTCGTCTTGGAACTCCTGCATATGTTTATCTATGTATGCAAAATTTCCGGCTCTGCCTTCTTCTTCCTGACTGCGTGCCATAGCAGAAATTCCGGTCGCACCGATATTTAAGGAAGTGCTCTTTATAGAGTGGATTTTGATAATGTAAGTTTCATAATCCTTTTCTTCAAAGGCGCTTTTTAACTCGTCAAGTTGTTTTTCTCCGTAATCGTATGTAATCTTCAGGATTTTCAAGTAGTCTTCAAATTTTCCGCCGCAGTTGGAAATACCCATAGCTACGTCGATTCCTATTAACTTGTTTCCTAGAGAAGATAAGTCAGATGCTGATGAAGCTGAATTGTCACTAGCATCTTCGTAAGTAATCTTATTGGAAGGAATGTAACGGATAAACAATCTTTCCAGCTGAGCTACATTAATCGGTTTACCAAGGTATTCATCGAAACCCTGTTTGATGAGTGCTTCTCTGGCACCTTTTATGGCATCGGCTGTTAAAACAATGATTTTACTAGCGCCGCCTTTTGCATAGTGCGAATTTAGTTTACGGACTTCGCGCATTGCTTCGATACCGTCCATTTCAGGCATCATCTGATCCATAAACACAAAATCATACTTTTTAGTTTGGCAAAGTTCCAATGCATCTTTTCCACTTGAAGCAGTGTCTACTACGAGACCGTAATAACTTAAAATCCCGTGCGCTACACGTAGGTTGATTAGGTTATCATCTGCTACAAGGACGGAAGTTCCATAGAGCTTCATATTGGAAATACTTGTAGTATTCTGGGCAATTGCATTCTGACTGTAATCCTGCTCCAAAGGTTTGTCGTCTACGATTTTCTGCTCCAGAATAACAGTAAAAGTAGAGCCCTTCTGATAAGTGCTGTCTACTTTGATTTGTCCACCCATTAAGTTGATGTAACCGTTTGAAATAGCAAGTCCAAGACCTGAGCCTTCAATACCGTAATGAATTTTCTGGTCAAAACGCTCAAAAGTTCCAAACAAATTTTCAAGGTTTTCAGGACGAATACCGATTCCGGTATCGCTTATTTTAAATTCTAAAGTGACGTGAGTTGTAGTCTGTTTTAAAATAGAGGCTTCAAATGTAATACTGCCTTCCTGTGTATATTTTACGGCATTATTTAAAATATTGGTTAAAACACTTCTAAGCCGTACTTTATCGCCATATAGCGCTCTTGGAAGATTCTGGTCGATTTTTGTCTCAAAAATAAGTCCTTTTTGTTTCACCTGAGGTGAAATAATCATAGATACGTCATTTAATAACTGAGAAGTAAAATAGGAGTCTAAAACAAGTTCCATTTTTCCTGATTCAATTTTAGAAATATCCAGGATATCGTTAATAATCGCCAGTAGATTGTGGGATGAAAATTTAATGTCGTTTACATAGGAACGTACTTCGTCATTAATATTCATTTTCAGTACAAGCTCTGAAAAACCGATAATGGCATTCATAGGAGTACGGATTTCATGGGACATATTGGCAAGGAAGGTACTCTTTGCATGGTTGGCATTTTCCGCATCCTGCTTTGCTTCTTCCAATCGTTTCATAGAGCTCATACGCTCTGAAAGGTCAGTCACAATAATGATGAAACCGATTGTGTCATCAAAATCATCGTAAATTTTATTGATGGACAGTGAGCAGTAGGAAAGATTGTGTGAGCAAACTGCGTCGGCTTCCTGAGAGTTGCCTTCAAAGTCAAATATATCACCTTTATCCGTATGGAAGAGGAAATCGATTCCGACAATATCAAAGTCACCGCGTTCGTTCTTTTTTACGCCGACAAACGGATAGGCGGCATCGTTCAGAAGCTGTAATTTCTTTTGGAAATCATATACTAAAACCGGAACAGTCAGGGAATAGTATACAAATTCGGACATATTACTGATGGTAATTTTAGAGTGGCTTGCGAATGTAACAGCGCCATACATAATGAAGAGGCCGATTGACTGGGCAATACTACTGCCGGGAATGGCCTTCATACCAATCATAGGGAAAATGGTATCAAGAAGCATACCAACTAATATAATCATTTCCGCGGTCAGAAGCTTTCTGGCCAGTGCACGCATTCTTCTGGTGGATGAACGACGAAGCATATAAATGGTTACACAAAACATATTCACGGCGGTAATGATGGAATAAATAATATAAATGTTATTCCAAAGCCCTGGAGTAAAAGAGTAGCTCATACCGATGTCGGTAAGCTTGTATGTAACCTGGTCTTTTTGTGTAATAAAGAGATAGATGATGATACCTGTAAGGGAAAACGTTTCGACTATACAACGCCAGAGTTTGCGTATGCCGGCAAAGTGGCAGATAAGTAATTGGGCAGTAATCAGATAACCGAATGTACCAACCATACCAAAGGCACGCCACATATATGCTTTTTCGGGCACGGTCTGAATAAAAACGCCATAGAAGCCAAAACTCCAAATGGCGCTGAAAAGACAAAAGAGGACAAAAAGAAGATTTTCCTTATTCTTAATATCCCTTTTTTTTAAATGCGAAAATGCGTAATACAGTGATAATACAAAACCAGCAAATAACAGCTGGGGACAAATATACTTTATCATAGAGCTTCTCCTAGTGCTAATGCCTGTTCAAGATGTTCAATTAATGTTTCTTTGCTGACGGGTTTTACCAGATAAGCAAAAGGATTATATGCATAGCATTCCTGCAAGGCTTCTCTGTTTAAAGCACCTGATAAAATGATTACAGGAATCGGTTTCCGGTCTGTATTTTTTTGAATCATATTCATAACATTGGCACCGTTATAGAGAGGCATCTGGTAATCCAGCAAAATGGCGTCCGGAGTATGCTTTAAAAGATAGTCCAGTGCAAGTTTGGCTGAATTTATCATAATGACATTGTAAGAATCACTGAGCATATTGTTCAGCTGTTTCAAATAAGTCATATCGTCGTCAATCATAAGAATGGTTTTTTTGTCATCCTTTGCATCTTTCGCATGATACACTTCGTTCAGCTTGTTTATAAGAGTATCTTTACTGACAGGCTTTGCCAGATAACCGTCAACACCCATAACAAAAGAGTTCAGTATGGTATGCTTGTCCGTTTTTCCCGTAACAAGGACGACCGGTACATTAATGCACTTTTCTATATTTCTAAGCTGTTCCAATGTAGCGAAACCATCCATAATCGGCATATCCACATCAAGAAAAATAACATCAACCGGATTTTGGTGTACAAAATCAAGGGCCTGTCTGCCGCCAAGAACAGTGGATACGGTGGCTACATCTTCCAGATATAAACTCATAATTTCTAAAGTCTGTTTGTCGTTATCGACTACTAAAACGTTTGGTAGCATAAAAGATTCCTCTCTGTATAAAATTAGAAATTGTCCTAATTTCCCAATTATGGTAATTGTAACATATTTAGGTATTTATATGCAAGGCAAAGGTTGTAAAAATGACTAAAAGGAATATGAATTTGGATTGACAATTGGTAAAAATTACCATAAAATAGTACTAATGACATAGCGTCTGAAATAAACGAAAGAAAGAGAGACTTATTTTATGAAGAAACAGAAATTAACACCTGAACAGTACGTTCGTGCTAACAAAACGATGAGCATTATTTTAGCAATCAGTTATGTAATTTTTCTTGTTGTTGAAGTAATGAGAATTTCAAAACTTGAAAGTATACCGACTATGTCAATTGTAAGATGTGCGGTTTATGTTGGAATGATTATTGCAACGATTGTTGTGTCTAAAGTACTTGCAAAGAAAAAGGCGGCTATGCTGTTTATGGCAATCTCGTTCCTGATTACATATATCCTTCTTGTATTTGGCAACGGAGCAGGAACTTTGATTATGTCAATGCCTGCACTTATCGGCTTTATGATTTACTTAAATGGTCCGGTTGTTGTGGCAGGTTGTATTTTTACAGTAATTATTGCAATGGTAAGAAGTGTCCTTTATAAAATGGGAGGCGATTTACCGTCTTATGAATTTGCAAATATTTCCGCTATGGGCTTTATTGTAACAACTATCGGTGCATGGAGAGCAACAGGTCTTTTAATTAGCTTTAGTCAAGAAAACCAGTCAGCTATTGAAAAAGACGCAGCGCAACGTGCCGAGGTAGCTGAAACAGTGAATACAATCGTTGAAAAAATGGATAAAGATTTCCATGAAGTATTGGAAAAATTAAATGGTATCAACGAAGAAATGGAAGCTACAAACCTTTCTATGGAACAGATTGCAGGCAGTTCAGAAAGTACAGCAGAAGCAGTTGGTCACCAGGCAGAAATGACGGGTGAAATTCAGGGCAGACTTGAAAGTGCTAATGAAACAGCAATTAAGGCAAAAGAAGTTACAGATAATCTGCAGGTGACTGTTGAAAAAGGCAAACAGATGGCAGATGATTTGTATGCAAAATCTGAATTGGTAGACCAGAATACAGCAAGAATCTCAGAAACAGTAGAAGAACTTGTTCAGAATGTAGAAAAGGTATCAAGTATCACAGCATCTATTTTAAGTATTTCTTCACAGACCAACTTACTTGCCCTCAATGCAAGTATTGAAGCAGCCAGAGCCGGTGAAGCAGGTAAAGGTTTTGCAGTTGTTGCTGACCAGATTAGAACACTTGCGGAAGAAACAAAAGTTTCTACAGAAAAGATTACAGAAATTATCAGCGAATTAACAAATGTTACCAACGAAACACAGGCAGAACTTGAAGCTGCGGTTGAAAGTATTGCCATTCAGAGACAGCGCGTGGAAGAAGTGACGGAAAGCTTTAATACAGTAGAAGCAGGTATGAAAGCACTTGATGAAGGCGTTGAAAGTATCAGTAGTGAAGTAAGTGAAGTTCTTAATGCAAATGGTCAGATCGTAGAAAGTATTTCTACATTATCAGCTGCTTCAGAAGAAGTATTGGCAGGCACACAGATGAGCAAAGAAACCATTGAACGTACTTGTGATGACTTACATAAATTCTCAGTAACTGTGGAAGGTACGTTTGAACAGTTACAGACATTAAAGGAAGCTTCCAAAGCATAATTACATAAAGTAAGGATAGTAATCAGAGCTGTTATCAAAATTGGACTCTATGTCAGTTCAGTTAAGGTAACAGCTCTTTTTATATTGCGTATATTATAGAAATCGTTAAATTTAAGGTATCAGAATGAGTAATTTTACAAAATTGTCACTGGAGACACATTTATTTTTTGCAAGAATTATGAAGGAGCATGGACTCTTTTTAGAAGCAGGATTTCTATGCGTGGAAAGTACATGGATAGAAAAAGCGGACCGGTTTAAAGAAAAGTTTGAAGATTTACTGCGTGATACGGTACAACTTGCTAATGGCAGGGTTGGAAAAGAAATTTTGCGTTCGGGAGAAGTGGTAACAGAGTTTACATTGTCTGCAGAACAGCATACAGAGAAATTAAGCGGAGTTGCCATTGACAGCCGGATTACAGAAAGACAGCAGTCCCTTAAAGCCGGAAATTTTGATAGCTGGGAATCGGTAGAAGCAATTAATATACTCAATCAAAGGTCGTTGGAGCTTTTGAAAGATTTTATCTGTTTTAAAGAAAAAATTTTGGAAGAAGTGAAAAAGGGTCAGCTTTTCAATGCAAATTATCCGTTGCTTATTGAACACATTTTGAGAGAAGCAAAATTGTATCGAGCCACCATAAAAGAATTACAGGAAAATAGGAACCTATCCTATCAGTGTATGAGAGAAACAGAGGAATTCTGGAATCAGATTATGATGGAGCATGCTTTGTTTATCAGGGGACTGTTGGACCCGTCGGAAACGGAACTTGTGAAAACTGCCCATAATTTTGCCATGGAATACAAAGAACTATTGGAAAAAGCAAGAGTACAGGATTGCAGGGCTATGGGTTTGACGGAGGAAATTCTGGAAGAGACACTTAAATATAGGGATTTTAAAGCCGCAGGAACAGAAGGAATTTTAGAGTGCAAAATTGCATCTGTGATATTGCCGCTGTTAGCAGACCACGTACTTCGTGAAGCCAATCATTATATCAGGCTTTTGGAAATGACAGATATGTAATTGAATGAATAAAGCTTTTTCAAGACCTCTAAAAACTATTTTTAGGGGTCTTGTTGCGATGAAAGCTTAAATTTGAATAGAATCCTTGTTGAACAAATGTAAAAATGCCTATATAATTGCTTGTATAGTTTACTGTTAACTTTATATGTATTTTTATTAAAGAAAGTGAATCTGGATGTGGATGCTGTAAATGAGTTAGTTGACGAAATAAGAAGTATTATGTAGGAGGAAAATGATGTATCGAGTTTTATTGTTGGGGAGATTAGATAGAACAGCAGAAGAATTATACAAGTGTTTATGTCGAAATTATCATGTCCAGTTTTGTACGGAAACGTCCGAAACAATGCAGAATATGATGCGAATTACAAAGCCGGATATGGTTATGGTCAATGCGGCAGAAAAAGGTGATATACCAACCAGTGTATTTGATTTTTTAAATACGTTTTATTTGCATTTACCTGTTGTTGTGGTAGGTTCCAGAGAGGTTTGTGATACGTATGATAAATATTACAATGGAGACAATGTTGCTCCGATTTATCGACCTGTGACTACAACCTCTGTATTGGAGCAATGTGCAAAAATATTGGCAAACGGTAAATATATAGACCCGAATGTAAAGAAAGAAGAAGTAAAATTAAAACACATTTTGGTTGTAGATGATAGTGCGGTAACACTAAGAAGCGTGAAGTCTCTCTTGGATAAAAAATATCGTGTATCTGTTGCAACTTCAGGTGAAATGGCAATTAAATCAATGCAGAGAAGTTTGCCTGATTTAGTGCTTCTTGATTATGAAATGCCGGGATGTGACGGCAAAGAAACGCTGGAAATGATTCGTCAGAATGAAGAGATGAAAGAAGTTCCGGTTATGTTTTTAACAGGTGTAGCGGATAAACAGCATATTGCTTCTGTTTTAGAACTGAATCCGGTAGGATATATGTTAAAGCCACCGGAAAAGGAAAAACTGTTAGATGCAATTGAAGACGTTTTTAGCGGTGAAAGTAATAACTTCATTGGTGGCTTTTAATTTCCGACTATGGTGAATCTAAAATGATAATCAAAAATGGATATATTTTTACGGAAAGCGGAAGCTTTCAAAAGGGTCAGATTCTTATAAAAGAAAATATTATAGAAAAAATAGAGTTATCCGATGTGACTGAAACTACCGATGAAAATGTCGATGAAAATATGTTTGATGCCGGCGGAATGTATGTGCTACCAGGCTTTGTAGACATTCATTTTCACGGTGCTTCTGGGGCGGATTTTTGTGACGCGGCGGACGATACCTTTGCCATTTTGGAAGAGTATCAAATGAAAAATGGAGTAACAACTGTTTTTCCCGCGACAATGACTTTAGCGGAGAGTACCTTGCAAAATATTTGTGAGGCGGCTGGTGAGTTTGTCAAAAATAGTAGTATGGGTGTAATAGCCGGAATTACTATGGAGGGACCGTTTATATCAGACGGGAAAAAAGGTGCACAGAATGCACTGTATATCAGAAAACCGGACGTGGATTTTTTTCAAAGAATCCAAAAGGCGAGCCAAAACCTTATCAGACAGGTTGCCGTAGCACCGGAAGAAGATACAGGATTGGAGTTTATTTCCGAAGTATCGAAGGAAGTAATCGTTTCACTGGCACATTCTGTGTCTGATTATGAGACTGCAAAAAAGGCATTTATGAGTGGGGCTAGCCATGTAACACATCTGTTTAACGGAATGCATCCATTTTCACACAGGGAACCCGGAATTGTCGGTGCTGCCTATGATGACCAAAATGTTTATGTGGAATTGATTTGTGATGGTGTTCATATTCATCCGTCTATGGTAAGGGCGATGTTTCAGCTTTTTGGTGCCAAAAGAATTTGTATGATAAGTGACAGTATGAGGGCTGCGGGAATGCCTGATGGAGAATATTCTCTTGGAGGACAAAAGGTCTTCAAAAATGGAAATAGAGCTACTTTGGAAGACGGTACGATTGCAGGCAGTGTCTGTAATTTGTATGAATGTTTCAAAAAGGCAGTAAAGGAAATGCAGATTCCGCTTGAAGAAGCAGTACTTTCCTGTACAAAAACACCGGCGAAATCCCTTGGCGTAGACGATACGTGTGGAATACTCAAAGAAGGCAGAAATGCTGATATCCTTATCCTTGATGAGAATTTAGATATAAAATACGTTATAAAATGCGGCAAGATAATCGTGAACCGATGAAGGCTAAACGCTGATTAACTTCCTAATTTGAATCTTATATAAAAATGAAGCTCCTACAAAATTTCTCAACTTAGTTGATTTTTTGTAGGAGCTTTATTTTTATAGTTCTTAATCCATATTAGGAAGTTTTGCCAATGCTTTCGCAATTTCCTCATCTGTTGGGATGTAGTCACCCATAACATTGTCATTGAATTTCTGGTAAGCATACATATCAAAGTAACCTGTGCCTGTAAGACCGAATACAATGTTCTTTGTTTCGCCTGTTTCTTTGCATTTTAATGCTTCGTCAATAGCAACCTTAATTGCATGGCTACTTTCCGGAGCAGGTAAGATACCTTCAACACGTGCAAATTCAACAGCAGCTTTAAATACTTCTGTCTGTTCTACACTTCTTGCTTCCATCATACCCTGATCATAAATTTCAGAAACAACAGAACTCATACCGTGATAACGAAGCCCGCCTGCGTGGCTGGAAGATGGCATAAAACCACTACCTAAGGTGTACATTTTTGCAAGTGGACAAACTTTTCCGGTATCGCAGAAATCATATGCATATTTACCGCGTGTCAAACTTGGACAGGATGCCGGTTCAACGGCAATGATTTTGTAATCTGCTTCGCCACGTGCCATTTCACCAACAAATGGAGAGATGAGACCACCGAGGTTTGAACCACCGCCTGCACAACCGATAATAATATCTGCTTTCACGCCATATTTGTCTAAAGCAGCCTTTGTTTCAAGACCGATAATGGATTGATGCAACAGAACCTGTGATAAAACAGAGCCCAATACATATCTGTAACCTTCCTGACTTGTTGCAGCTTCTACAGCTTCAGAAATGGCACAGCCAAGGCTGCCGGTTGTACCCGGGAACTCTTCGTTGATTTTACGACCAACATTTGTTTCCATAGATGGAGAAGGAGTTACTTTCGCACCATAGGTACGCATTACTTCTCGGCGGAATGGTTTCTGTTCGTAAGAACACTTCACCATATATACCTGACAGTCCATATCGAAGTAAGAACATGCCATTGATAAAGCAGTACCCCATTGTCCTGCACCGGTTTCTGTTGTTACACCTTTAAGACCCTGCTGTTTTGCGTAATAGGCCTGAGCAATGGCAGAGTTTAATTTATGGCTGCCGGAGGTGTTGTTGCCTTCAAATTTGTAATAAATATGTGCAGGTGTGCCCAGTTTCTTTTCAAGGCAGTATGCACGTACAAGTGGTGAAGGACGATACATTTTGTAAAAATCACGAATCTCCTGAGGAATATCAAAATAAGGTGTAGTGTCATCCAATTCCTGTTTTGCAAGCTCCGTACAAAAAACATTGGATAATTCTTCTACTGTAACCGGTTTATGTGTTTCCGGGTTTAAAAGAGGTGCCGGTTTTTTCTTCATATCGGCACGAACGTTGTACCACTGTTTTGGCATCTCATTTTCTTCTAAATAAATTTTGTAAGGGATTTCTTTTTTCATAAAAACTACCTCTCTTTCTTTTTTTGTGAGTGTATATTTTAGAAATTTCTAAAAGCACTTTTCATCGGTATACACAACAAAAAACTCCTATCCTACCAACTGATAGGACAGGAGTAATATATTCTTCTGCGGTGCCACCTAACTTCATTCCATAAGGAATGCTCTCAATAATGTACTAACATACATCGTCTGCTGTAACGTGCAGTCACGTCTTGCCTACTCTTCACATTTCGGCTCGCCCTCATAGGTCCATTCACCAAGGTTCCCAATACTGCAATTCCACCACCTGCAGCTCTCTGTGAAAGTTTCCGATGGATACTACTCCTATTCAACGGTTTGTTTCTTAAGTTAAAACTAAATATAATCGTAATTTGGACAAATGTCAACACTTTTTTTGTTTATCTTTTCATTGGAAAGGATTATAATATATCTTATGATAATAGAAAGGGAGCGTTCCTATGGAAATAATCAGACTTTATCCCGAGTGTGTGAAATGTCTTCTCAGTAAGCAGTTGGAAAGATGTCCTGAGGATGCACCGCTAGATAAGAAAGTAGAATATATTCAAAAAGTATTGCATCTCGTGGCAGACGCACCAAAAAGTACAAGTGCACCTGTACTGGTACGGGGAATGTATGATTTGCAGAAAGAAATGTTTGGTGTATATGCAGATTATACAGAAATTAAATCACATTTTAACAGGGTGATGTTGAGACTGGAAACTAAGCTTTGGAATGAGATTTTGGAATCGCCGGACCCTTTGAAAAGAGCTGTCCAGTATGCAATGATTGGTAATTACATAGATTTTGCCGCATTGAAAAATGTAGATGAGCAATCCTTGCTTCAGTTTCTTGATAAGGCGGCTGAGGAAAAAGTTGACCCGAAGGAATTAGAGGGGCTGAAAGAGGAACTTTTAAAAGGAAATGAACTGGTTTATTTACTGGATAATTGCGGAGAAGTGGTGACAGATAAGCTTCTGATGCGTCTGATAAAAGAAAGGTATCCGAAGGTGCATATTACGGCAATGGTCCGTGGCGGAGAAGTTATGAACGATGTTACAAGAGAAGATGCGAAGGAAGTGGCACTTGAGAGTGTTGCGACAGTTACAGACAGCGGATGTAATATTGCTGGTACAAGTCTTTCGGAGATTTCTGGCGAAGCAAAGGCGGTCATTGATAAAGCGGATATAATCATTGCAAAAGGACAGGGGAATTTTGAAACACTGCATCATTGCAGAAAGAATATTTATTATATTTTTATGTGTAAATGTACTATGTTTATGAATCGTTTTTCTCTTCCGCAGTTTACAGGGGTATTAATAAACGAGAGAAATATTTAGGGATGAAGGTATTTTAGGGAGTAAGAAGTATGTATAAATTACAAATAGGTTGTCTTATTATTTTGTTATTTATTGCGATTATTTTTGGACTCATGAATAAGAAAAAAAGTAGAATGCACAGATTGTTCGGAACTATTTTATTGGTAGGGATTGTTCAGATTGCATTTGATGCTGTTACGGTGTATACAGTCAATCATCTGGAAACGGTATCGCCGTTACTTAACCAGATTGTACATCGTATTTTTATGGGGTTGTTAATGCTTTACATGGGTCTTGTCTATGTGTATTGCGTTGCATTGGTTGAGGAAAAAATGAGAATACGGCTGGGGGTTTCGAAAATCGTTATAGTCCTTTCGATTCTTTCTTGTGTTGGTATTGTAACATTGCCTTTGGAGTACGTAGAAAATCCGATTACAAATTATTCCTATGGACCGTATGTTTTCCTTGCTTATGGAAGTGCGGCAGTGTATTTTGTATTGGCTTTGTGGATTGTGATTAAGTATTGGAAAATTATTGAATATAAGCAGCGAATCTCAATTTTAATAGCTATGATTTCCGAACTTGCTGTTCTTGTATATCAATCAGCAGTACCTACGGCACTCATTTCCTGTCTTGGAGTTACGATTATTAATCTGGGTATTTTCCTGTCGGTAGAAAGTCCGGATTCCATTTTGATTGAAAAACTGGATGAAGAGAAAAAACGTGCCGACGCAGCCAATAATGCAAAAACGGCATTTGTTGCTAATATGAGTCATGAAATCCGAACACCGATTAACTCGGTTCTCGGTATGAATGAGATGATTTTAAGGGAAAGCAAGGAAGACAATATTAAAGGATACGCAGGAGATATCCAGTATTCCGCACAGGCGCTTCTTGGGATTATCAACGATATTTTGGACATTGCCAAAATTGAAACGGGAAAAATGGAGATTATGCCGGTTTCTTATGATTTGCGCGAATTTTTATACAATGTAGTTAATATGATTTCGCTGAAGGCACGTACGAAGGATTTGGAACTGGAAGTAATGGTGGATGAAAATCTTCCGAATCAGCTGGAAGGTGATGATATCCGAATCAGACAGGTGCTGATTAATTTATTAAATAATGCAGTGAAATATACGCATAGCGGGAAAGTCACATTACAAGTCAGAAAAGTTAACTGGGAAAAAGAGAAAGCCCAAATTGAATTTGTCATAAAAGATACCGGAATCGGTATCAAAAAAGAGGATATAGAAAAACTGTTTGTTGCCTTTGAAAGAATTGAAGAAAAGCAAAACAGGAACATCGAAGGAACGGGACTTGGAATCAACATTTGCGTTCAGTTACTTGAAATGATGAAGTCTTCTTTACAGGTAGAGAGTGAATATGGAAAAGGTTCTACATTCTCCTTTGTGTTGGAGCAAAAGGTCAATGGAGAGGAAGTTGTGGGCGAGTTCGATATGCAAAAGAGACGTGAACTGGAACTCAACAAATATCAGGCTGTCTTTACGGCACCTGATGCGAAGGTTTTGGTGGTGGATGATAATGCTATGAACCGGAAAGTGTTCCGCAATCTTTTGAAACAGACCAAAGTGCAGATCGACGAGGTAGAAAACGGCGAAAAATGTTTGCAGATGGTTGTGCAGAAGCATTTTGATATTATTTTTATGGACCATATGATGCCGGGAATGGATGGTATTGAAACCTTCCATGCGATGAAAACTTTACCCGGTAATATGTGCGAGAATACCCCGGTGGTTATTTTAACTGCCAATGCAGTAATCGGGGCAAAAGAGAATTACTTAAAAGAAGGTTTTGATGCCTTTTTATCAAAACCAGTGAAACCGGATAAACTGGAAAAGATTATCTATGAAATGTTGCCGGATGAGTTGCTTTGTCAGGGTGAGCTTGTGGAAGTAAAAGAAGCGGCAGGGACAATTGAGTTTCCTGTGATAGATGGTGTGGATTTTGCCTACGGAAGAATTCATTTTCAGACAGATGAGGATTTACTTGAGTCCATGGGATTATTATACCGTGTAATGAAAAACGAGGCGGAAAAACTGGAAGAGTTTTATAACAATATTGCATCGGAAGAAGGAATTAACAGCTATCGTATTCAGGTTCACAGTATGAAGAATTCTGCGGCTCTTGTAGGGATTGTCACTCTTTCGGGTATGGCAAAAGTGTTGGAAGATGCGGCAAGAATGGGCGACAGAGATACGATTTATGCTATGACGCCGGTTTTCTTAAAAGAGTGGTATGGTTACAGAGAAAAACTGAAGGTTCTTTTCCCGGAGGACAGGAAAGATTTGAAACAGTATGACAGGGAAACGTTGATAGAACTTTTGGATAAATTAAAACAGGCTGCGGACGAATTGGATATTACGGAAATGGATAATCTGATGGAAGAATTGAACGGATATCGCTATGATGAAGCAATGGCAGAAAAAATGGAACAGTTATCTGCCCTGGTCAGTCAGTTTGACACAGAGCAGACAATGGTACTTGCCGATGAAATAAAATGTATGTTATAAAGGCACTTCAAAGATACCCAAATCAGGTGGATTATAAGAAAAACTCATAAACAAAAATGCCAGAAAAAGAAGGGCAATATTTTGTGCAAGAGAATAGTCCAGTTTTTTGACGGATACGGTTGATTTATAGAGGTAAATAAAACTTAAAAGTACACTGATATAAAAGGTTGAAATGTCCAGAAAAGATACGTTAAAACCGAGTATGCCGGAGTAGGTGTAAAACAGCACCGGTATCAAAAAAGTTCCAAGAAAGATGGCCTTGGGGAAAGCGTATATGATACAGGGCTCATTCTTTCTCTTTAAAATGCCAAGGGCAATGTAGCAAATCAGTGCGGGAAAGAAAAATAATTTCATATGTTCCCATACAGATTCGTTTACAGGGAAAATAAGCCCCACATATGGATTGTAACCGCTCCATTCATAGAAGAAATGCCCTAATGTACCCAAAAGGGCAACAAAGAGAGCACATACGATTGTACATATTAAAACGTTTTTTTTCATAAATACTCCTTAATGTGGTAGGGATGATTAACTATATTGTATGTGACACAAGAAAAAATATTCGATATATTGAACCTGGATAAAAAGTGTATTAAAATATGTTTTGGCGATTATGTTTAACAAACTTAACGAGGAGATAAGGATATGGGATTATTAGAAAGCATACTTAAAAGACAGGTAAGAAGAATTGTTAACAATGCAATAGATGAAGCTGTAGACAACACAGTTGGGGCGGCACTCAGAGATGCGTTTGGACAGAACGGAACAGAAGGTACACAGAATTTTTCTGAAAGTTCCAATCCGTCTGTGGCAAAAAGACGTAGCGGTCCAAGTGGTGAAAAAGTATTAAGACAGCGTTTACAGGATGTATTTGCACAGGATTTTGCGGACTATGAAGTCAGAACCAATTTAGATGCCGGTGTACCAAAAGCCAGAAAATACAGTTATGGTCTTTATTACAACGGTACTCCGAGAATGATGATTATGGTAATTGATAACAGAAACCATACATACAGAAAAGATGTACGTCTTGCAAGAGAAGCCAGTGCGTCTTATGGTGTTCCGTATTTGGATTTTTATACACATCTTCCAAATGAAGTGGACTATATCAGAAACCGCATAAGAGAAAATATGTAATACATTTATTGAATATTTAATCAGGGTAAAAAGAAAGAGAAAGGCAACTTTTGTTGCGCCCGTGGCGGGTGAAGCACGTTCCTCTATATAATTTTACGGGCAATTCGGACGTGTTCAACCCAGTGTAATACCAAGCACGGCTTTGTATTACTTTCAAAGCATTTTCTCTTTCTTTTTTTATTTTAGAATTTAAGGAAAAATGATGGAAATAAAAGATAAAAATTCGATTTTGGAAGCGATTCGCAAGAAAGAAAACTGGGAAGAATTCCTGGCATATAAGACAGAACGCAGACATGTAGATAAAAGGGAGCAAAAACTCCTTGCGGAATATATTGAAAATGAAAAGTATTTGATGGCTTATGAACAGATGCAGGAAGGGACATTTCCTAATGAATATGCTACAAAGAAATTTATCAACAAATCCGGTACAGGGAAAAAAAGAGTGGTGTATTCATTTTCGGACGATGTAAACATTGCTCTTAAATTTATTGCACATTATTTATACATATACGATGACAGACTGGAAGAAAACTGTTATGCCTTCCGTAAAAACCATGGGGTTAAGCAGGCGCTGGGGCGTCTTACGGGAATCAGGAAATTGCCTGAAATGTATTGCTTTAAGGCGGACCTTCATAACTATTTCAACTCGATAGATGTAACGTTATTGCTTGAAAAAATGGCGTTTATTAAAGAAGACGACTTAGTGTTGTATGGAGTGTTTGAAAGGATACTGAGTCAAAAGTATGTGAACCTTTCGGGGCATATTATTGCGGAAGAACACGGAGCAATGGCAGGGCTTCCGATAGCGCCTTTTTTCGCCAATATTTATTTGCAAAAGATGGACAACTTTTTTGCAAACCGGAAAGTGATATATTTCAGATACTCGGACGATATCCTGATTTTTGCGGATACGGAAAGCGAATTGGCGGAGTATAAAGAACTATTCCATACACTGCTTAAAGAACACAGACTGTCAGTAAATCCTGCCAAAATGTCGGAAAAATCCCCCGGAGAGAAACTGGAATTTCTCGGATTTTCGTATGAGCAGGGAAGACTGGATTTGTCGGATAACACGAAACGTAAAATAAAAGGAAAGATAAAACGAAAAGCCGAGGCACTAAGACGCTGGCAACGGAAGAAGGAACTTGATCCCAAAAAGGCAGCTGTCGGTTTTATTAATGCGATGAATAAAAAGTTTTATGGCTATAAGGATGACGATGAGTTTACATGGGAAAGATGGTTTTTCCCCAACCTTACCGTAACGGATGGACTTAGGGAAATCGACCATTATATGCAACAGTACATAAGATATTGTGTAACCGGAAGACATTACAAGGGAAATTATAGGATTACTTACGATCAGATGAAAGAGTGGGGGTACAAAAATCTGGTTCATTCGTATTATGAGTGGCATAAACAGGAGCCGGATACTGAGAATGAGTAACGAGTAACAGAAAAGGTGCCGACCGTTTGGTTGGCACCTTAATCATTATACAATGTAATTATCTATTTAAAATTAATTTTGTTAACTCAACAGGATCAACGATTTTACCATCTTTGTAAACACGCATATTACCTGATGCGATTTCATCGATTAAGATAACTTCGTCATTGTTGTAACCAAATTCAAATTTGATATCCCATAAATCAAGACCGATAGATTTTAAATCATCAGCAACGATTTTTGTGATTTTTAATGTCTGTTCTTTCATGCTTTCAAACATTGCAGGTGACATAACGCCAAGAGCCGCAAGACCTTCACCTGTAACAAGCGGATCGCCTAAAGCATCGTTTTTGAAGGTACATTCTACATAACCGCCTTCTAAAACAGTACCATCCTGAATGTATTCACCGTATCTTCTGATAAAGCTTCCTGTAGCAACGAGACGGCAGATAACTTCAAGACCGTGACCGAATACAGTAGCAGGAAGAACTTCCATTGTAGCATTTTCAACATCAGCATCTACATAGTGTGTTTTAATGCCTGCTTCTTTTAATAATTCAAAGTAGTGGATAGAAGTTTTTAAGTTTTCTTTGCCGATACCGTCGATTGTTAAACCAACAGTGTTTTCGCCCGGATCAAAAACTCCGTCTTTTCCTGTACAATCATCTTTAAACTTTAACATAACGTTACCGTTTTCAAGCTTGTACACGTCTTTTGTCTTACCAACATAAATTTTTTCCATTGTAATTTTTCTCCTTCCGAGTTAAAAAATAATCATCAAAATTAACACAAAAATACTTTATCACAATTTTTTTTATTGTACAATTCGTAAATATGATATAATT
>ERZ1032130.128-NODE-128-length-22792-cov-5.317676_pt1 | contig 22792 bp, 18 predicted proteins | sample MGYA00517879_ERZ1032130 | MGnify/ENA primary metagenome ERZ1032130 (study PRJEB33719, sample SAMN04262597) | wastewater metagenome | biome: rural village; feature: animal feces; material: feces | host: Bos taurus | place: El Salvador | collected 2012-01-31 ...
ATCGATACAACAGTAGCTGCAGGTTTCCCAAATCCAATCGATGCTGAAATCGAAGTTCAGGTAGTTGACGCTGACAAGATTCCTGCTGATATGGAAGGTCTTGATATCGGTACAAAGACAGCAGAATTATACGCTGATGCTGTTAAGTCTGCTAAGACAGTTGTTTGGAACGGACCTATGGGTGTATTCGAAAACCCTATCCTTGCAAAAGGTACAATCGCTGTAGCTAAGTCTTTAGCTGAAACAGATGCAACAACAATCATCGGTGGTGGTGATTCAGCAGCAGCTGTTAACCAGTTAGGTTTCGCTGACAAGATGTCTCACATCTCTACAGGTGGTGGTGCTTCCCTCGAATTTTTGGAAGGCAAAGTATTGCCAGGTGTAGACGCGGCTGATAATAAATAGGATTCAGTGAGCAGATTGGTTTGGGTGTAAATACGAAATTTTCATGCTCGCATGAATAATTTTGTATTTATCACTCAAAAGCTGTGCGTAGCACATTTGGAAATACTGTGTATTTTCAAACAAGCTGCGTAATAACAACTGATAAGACGCGCAAGCGAAACGAGAAAATGCGAAGCATTTTCGAGTGTTAGAAGGATAAAAAGGAGAACAAAATAATGGCAAGAAGAAAAATCGTAGCTGGTAACTGGAAAATGAACATGACTCCAAGCCAGGCAGTAGCTTTAGTTGAAGAATTAAAACCATTAGTAGCAAGTGAAGAAGTAGATGTAGTTTTCTGTGTACCAGCAATCGACATCGTTCCTGTAGTTGAAGCTTGCAAAGGCACAAACATTGCTGTAGGTGCTGAAAACATGTACTTTGAAGACAAAGGTGCTTTCACAGGCGAAATCTCTGCAGATATGTTATTAGATGCAGGTGTTAAATACGTTATCCTTGGCCACTCTGAAAGACGTGACTACTTCAAAGAAGACGACGTATTATTAAACAAAAAAGTGAAAAAAGCTTTCGAAAAAGGTCTTACACCAATCCTTTGCTGCGGTGAATCTCTTGAACAGAGAGAAATGGGCGTTACTATGGACTGGATCAGACTTCAGATTAAATCTGACTTAGTTGGTGTTACAGCTGAACAGGTAGCTTCTATGGTTATCGCATACGAACCAATCTGGGCTATCGGAACAGGTAAAACAGCTACAACAGAACAGGCACAGGAAGTTTGCAAAGGTATCCGTGAACTTATCGCTGAAATCTATGATGAAGCTACAGCTGAAGCAGTTCGTATCCAGTACGGCGGATCTGTTAACGCAGCTACAGCAGCTGACCTCTTCTCTCAGGCTGACATCGATGGCGGCTTAGTAGGTGGAGCAGCTCTGAAACCAGACTTTGGTAAAATTGTTAACTACAAATAATTAATCATAGGAAATTTGACATAACGGTCTTCTTTGGAAGGCCGTTGGTCAACTAAAGGGAATAAAAATGAGTAAAAAACCAACCGTATTAATGATCTTAGATGGCTATGGTTTAAATGAAAGAACTGATGCAAACGCAGTTGCAGAAGCTAATACTCCAGTTATGGACAGCCTTATGAAAGACTATCCATTTGTACCTGGAAATGCCAGCGGAATGGCTGTAGGTCTTCCGGACGGACAGATGGGTAACTCTGAAGTTGGACATTTAAACATGGGTGCCGGACGTATCGTATACCAGGAACTCACAAGAATTACAAAAGAAATCCAGGATGGTGATTTCTTTAAGAATGAAGGGCTTTTAAAAGCGGTAGAAAACTGCAAAAAGAATAATTCAGCTCTTCATATGTGGGGGCTTGTATCTGACGGCGGTGTTCACAGCCACAATACACATATCTACGGCGTATTAGAACTCGCAAAACGCGAAGGACTTGAAAAAGTTTACGTACATTGCTTCCTTGACGGACGTGATACACCACCTGCATCAGGTAAAGATTATGTTGCTGAGTTAGTAGACAAAATGCACGAAATCGGTGTTGGTGAAGTTGGTGTTGTTTCCGGACGTTACTATGCAATGGACCGTGATAATCGCTGGGACCGTGTAGAATTAGCATACAATGCACTGACAAAGGGTGAAGGTGTAGAAGCAACTGACCCGGTACAGGCAATCGTTGATTCTTACGCGGAAGAAGTTTACGATGAATTCGTAAAACCAACTGTTTGCATGAAAGATGGCAAACCGGTTGCAACTGTTCAGGATGGAGACAGTGTAATTTTCTTTAACTTCCGTCCAGACCGTGCAAGAGAACTGACAAGAGCATTCTGTGCGGATGATTTCGATGGATTTGCCAGAGAAAAGAGATTGGATTTAACATTCGTATGCTTTACAGAATATGATGTTACAATTCCTAACAAGTACGTTGCATTCCATAAAGTATCTCTGGAAAATACTTTTGGCGAATATCTTGCAAAATGCGGTAAAACACAGGCAAGAATTGCTGAAACAGAAAAATATGCACACGTTACATTCTTCTTCAACGGTGGCGTAGAAGAGCCAAACGAAGGCGAAGATCGTATCCTCGTAAAATCTCCAAAGGTTGCAACTTATGACTTACAGCCTGAAATGAGTGCTTACGGTGTATGTGACAAACTGGTAGAAGCAATCAAATCTGATAAATATGACGTGATCGTGATCAACTTCGCAAACCCTGATATGGTAGGACATACAGGTATTGAAGCAGCAGCAATCAAAGCGGTAGAAGTCGTTGATGAATGTGTTGGAAAAGCTGTGGAAGCGTTAAAAGAAGTTGATGGACAGATGTTTATCTGTGCTGACCACGGTAATGCAGAACAGTTGTTAGATTATGAAACAGGTGCGCCATTTACTGCACATACAGTAAATCCTGTACCATTCATCCTCGTAAATGCTGATCCTGCATACAAACTCCGTGAAGGAGGATGCCTTGCTGATATCATCCCAACACTTTTAGAGCTGATGGATATGGAACAGCCGGCAGAAATGACAGGTAAATCTTTACTTGTAAAATAGTTTAAAGGTCTTTTTGTCTGATCAACAAAAATTTCCGATGAACAATGATTGAATGAATTTAAAAGAACCTGCTTATACTAAGAAAAGTATGATATACTTAGAAAAAGGTGTAAGGAGGTTCTTTTTTTATGTTATTTAAATATTTACCGATTACTGATATATTTGCCAGAGAAATCCTGGATTCCAGAGGGAATCCTACAGTAGAAGCAGAAGTAACACTGGCAGGAGAGTATACTGCCAGAGCCAGTGTTCCGTCAGGAGCTTCTACAGGGCGCTATGAAGCCATAGAACTTCGCGATGGAGAAGACCGTTATTCAGGACTTGGAGTCAGAAAAGCGGTGGAAAATGTAAATGTAAAGATCGTTCCCATGCTGCAGGGAGTCAATGGGCTGGAACAGCGCGCCGTAGATAAAATGCTTTTGGAAGTAGATGGTACAGAAAATAAAGCAAGTCTTGGTGCCAATGCAATCTTAAGTGTTTCCATGGCTGTTGCAAGAGCAGCGGCAAAGGCGTTAAATATTCCTCTTTATCAGTATCTGGGAGGAATAAGGCCAAATGTGATGCCGATTCCAATGATGAATGTGATCAATGGCGGAAAACATGCAAAAAACACATTGGATTTTCAGGAATTTATGATCGTACCGGCAGGGGCGAAAAATTTCAGCCAGGGGCTTCGTATGGGAACAGAAATATATCATGCATTAAAAACACTCCTGAAAAAACACAATCTTTCTACCGGAGTAGGTGATGAAGGCGGTTTTGCTCCCGATTTAAAGGATGCGAAAGAGGTATTTGATCTTCTGACGGATGCATCAAGAATGGCAGGGTATGAAACCGGAAAGGATATATTTTTTGCAATGGATGCGGCTGCCAGCGAATTATATAACAATGAATCGGGAATGTATGAGTTTCCTGGAGAAACAAAGATGAAAGGGGAGAAAGTAATTCGTTCTGCTGAAGATCTCATTGATTATTATGAAGATCTGGTGAATTCTTACCCACTCATTTCTATCGAAGACGGATTAAATGAAGATGACTGGAAGGGATGGACGAACCTGACCAAGGTGCTTGGAAAACGTATTCAGCTGGTGGGGGATGATTTGTTTGTAACAAATACTCAAAAACTGAAAGTAGGTATTCAAAAGAACGCAGGCAATGCGATTTTAATTAAATTAAACCAGATTGGTACTGTCAGTGAAGCAATGGATGCCATAGAGCTTGCCCATAGAAATGGATACAGAACCATTATTTCTCATCGTTCGGGAGAAACCGAAGACACATTTATAGCAGATTTGTCCGTGGCAGTCAATGCAGGTCAGATCAAAACCGGTGCACCGTGCAGAATGGAACGAGTGGCAAAATACAATGAACTGCTTCGAATTGAAGAACAGCTAAATTATATTTTGAAGTAGTTTATTTGACATGGAATCCTTCGAATGTTAGAATTATCCAATAGAACGATTCGGAGGAAAAGTAATGAGCTATGATTATTTAGTCGTGGGTGCAGGACTTTACGGCGCAGTGTTTGCCCAGGTCGCAAAAGCAAAAGGAAAAAAAGTTTTAGTGATTGATAAAAGAGATCATATCGCAGGGAATATATATACTGAAGAAATTGAAGGAATCAATGTACACAAATACGGTGCGCATATTTTCCATACAAATAACAAAAAAGTGTGGGAATATATTACGCAGTTTGCAGAATTTAACCGTTTCACAAACTCACCGGTGGCAAATTATAAGGGAGAACTCTATAGTCTGCCGTTTAACATGTACACCTTCAATCAAATGTGGGGTGTTGTGACACCGAAGGAGGCTGCTGCAAAAATCGAAGAGCAGAAGGCTGCTGCCGGCGTCACAGAACCGAAAAATCTGGAAGAACAGGCAATCAGTCTGGTTGGTACAGATATTTATGAAAAATTAGTAAAGGGTTACACTGAGAAACAGTGGGGACGTCCGTGTCATGAGCTTCCGGCATTTATCATTAAACGTCTTCCGGTTCGCCTGACCTTTGATAACAACTATTTTAATGCCCTTTATCAGGGAATTCCAATGGGCGGTTATACAAAGATGGTGGAAAATCTTTTAGATGGCATTGAAGTGCGTCTTTCGGAAGATTATCTGGAAAAGAAGGCAGAATATGATGCATTGGCTGAAAAGATTGTTTATACAGGTGCCATCGATGCATATTTTGATTACAAGCTTGGGGCATTGGAATATCGTTCCGTACGGTTTGAAAATGAAGTACTAGATATGCCGAATTTTCAGGGAAATGCAGCGGTGAACTATACGGATGCGGAAACACCTTGGACACGTATCATTGAGCATAAATGGTTTGAATTTGGCGATCAGCCAAAGACAGTGATCAGCCGGGAATACAGTTCAGAATGGAAGCCTGGAGATGAACCGTATTATCCGGTCAATGATGAGAAAAACGGCAGTCTTTATGCAGAATATAAGAAATTAGCAGAAGCAGAAAATAAGGTCATTTTTGGAGGACGTCTCGGGGAATATAGATATTATGATATGGATGCAGTCATTGCATCAGCCTTAGAAATGTGCGAAAAAGAGCTTGCAAACTCATAAAGCTTATGTTAAAATCATTCTGTTAGACACGTGGGAGGTGTAATCATGAGAATTTTTCTTACAATTTTATTTGTAATTGTTTGTATCGCATTATCAGTAGTTGTATTACTTCAGGAAGGTAAATCAGGTCTTGGATCATTGGCAGGCGGAAACAGCGAATCATTCTGGGGAAAAAACCAGGGTCGTTCAGCAGAAGGTATTCTTGCGAAAGCTACTAAAATTTTGGCAATCGTGTTTATCCTGCTTGCGTTATTACTGAACATGAACTTGTTTTAAGTAGAAGCACTCTTGAAGAAATTCAAGGGTGCTTTGTTAATTTAGAGGATTTATGGAAAAAGAAATTTATACAGGAAAATTTATTGCAAATGCCAAAGGTTTCGGATTTGTAGAGGTAGAGGAGTTGGAGACAGACATCTTTATCGGTGATATGGATGTGAAAGGTGCTATGCACGGTGATACTGTGGAAGTGCGTATTCGTACCTATCGCGGCGGAAAACGTCCGGAGGGTGTGATTGTAAAGATTTTAGAGCGCGGCATCACGGAAGTGGTTGGTACCTTCCAGAGAAGAAAAAACTTTGGTTTTGTGGTTTGTGATAATCAGAAAATATTGCAGGATATCTTTATTCCATTGGAAGTAATGAATGGTGCTTTGGATGGTCAGAAGGTAGTTGCAGAAATTACACAGTATGCAGAAAAAGGAAAGAAACCGGAAGGAAAGATTAAGGAAGTATTAGGCTTTTTAGAAATTCCCGGAACGGATATTCTTTGTATTGCAAAGGAATACCAGTTACCTCTGGGATTTACAGAAAAGCAGTTAAATCAGGCGGAACGTATCGCCAAGCCGGTATCCGAAGCGGATATGTTTGGCCGTATGGATCTTCGGGATACGGTGATGGTAACCATTGACGGCGAAGATGCAAAGGATCTGGATGATGCAGTTTCCATGGAAAAGGTGGGAGATTTGTATCGTCTGGGAGTACACATTGCGGATGTGGCAAACTATGTGCAGGAAAGCAGCGCCCTTGATAAAGAAGCTTTAAAGCGTGGTACCAGTGTTTATCTGGTAGATCGAGTGATTCCAATGCTTCCAAAAGCACTTTCTAATGGAATCTGTTCCTTAAATGCAGGAGAAGATCGACTGGCACTTAGTTGTATTATGGATGTGGACGATAAAGGAAATGTGGTAAATCATACCATTGCAGAAACAGTCATTCATGTGAACGAACGTATGACCTATACCAGTGTGAAAAAAATTTTGGAAGATCAGGATGAGGCTGAACGCGAAAAATATAAAGAGCTGGTGCCAATGTTTGAAATGATGGCACATGTGGCTGGAGTTTTACGAGATAAGCGTGCTCGCAGAGGCAGCATTGACTTTGATTTTCCTGAAACAAAGGTGAAATTAAACGCCCTTGGACAGGCTGTGGATATTTTGCCATATGAGAGAAATACAGCTACAAAACTGATCGAAGATTTCATGCTTCTTGCAAATGAGACGGTAGCGGAGCATTTTTTCTGGCAGGAGCTTCCGTTTGTATACAGAACGCACGAAAAGCCTGATCCTGAAAAAATGGCAAAACTTGGTATTTTTATCCGAAACTTTGGATATTATTTCAAGGCAGGGAATGGAGAAGTTCATCCAAAAGAACTGCAAAAGCTGCTTGATAAGATTTCAGGAACAAAGGAAGAAGCACTGCTGAGCCGACTGACTCTTCGCTCCATGCAAAGAGCTGCTTATACAACGGAATGTTCAGGACATTTTGGCCTGGCAGCGAAATATTATTGCCATTTTACCTCACCAATTCGACGTTATCCGGATTTGCAGATTCACAGAATCATTAAAGATTCTCTTCGCGGAAGATTAAATGAACGAAAACTTGCTCATTATACAAAAATATTACCGGAAGTGGCAATGCAGAGTTCTAAGATGGAGCGTCGTGCAGATGAAGCAGAGCGGGAAACAGTAAAACTGAAAAAAGCAGAATATATGAAAGAACATCTGGGTGAAATCTACGAAGGTGTCATTTCGGGTGTGACGAATTACGGAATTTACGTAGAGCTTGACAATACGGTGGAAGGCATGGTACATGTAAATTCAATGAGAAATGATTACTACTATTTTGATGAGATCCATTATGAACTGGTGGGACAGGACAGTGGTGTGAAATATAAGCTTGGTGAGCGAGTGCTTGTACAGGTGAAGAGAGTCGATATGGTGTCTAAAACCATAGATTTTCGACTCATTGACAGGGAGGACATTGAGGATGGCGAAAGCTCCGAAAGAGAATGTGAAACTGATTGCCAATAACAAAAAGGCATATCATGATTTTTTTATTGAAGATAAGATTGAAGCAGGTATTTCCCTGGCAGGGACAGAGGTAAGGTCTCTGCGTCAGGGAAAATGCAGTATTAAGGAATCTTTTATCCGTATTGAAAAGGGAGAAGTATTCATTTATGGAATGCATATCAGTCCTTATGAAAAGGGAAATATTTTTAATAAGGATCCGCTGCGTGTGAAAAAACTTTTGCTTCACAAATATGAAATCAATAAAATTGCAGGGAAAATTGCTGAAAAAGGGTATACTCTGGTTCCGCTTCAGGTATACTTTAGAGGAAGCCTGGTAAAGGTGGAAATCGGTCTTGCAAAAGGTAAAAAACTTTACGATAAACGTCAGGATATCGCAAAGAAAGATCAGAAGAGAGAGGCGGAAAAAGAATTCAAAATAAGAAATCTTTAAAATGTTTTCAGGGAGTATGATTTGGTATCTATACATTTGTGTGTGGATGCAAGTGCATCAGAAGATGCGTGGTTGGGCATAGTGCGAAAAAGTATGTTTCATCGTCCATAAAATCCTATGATTTTAGTATTTTTCATGATTTTGATTGAAATATTGGGCATATATGAAATTGTTGAATGCGTATAGCCATAATTAGTTGATATTCTAGATCATTCTGGAAATTTTTGGTTGTTTTGGAGTTGTTTTTTTGCATATACCCAAAAATGTGATAGGAATTGTTGCTTGGAATGTCTTTTATTAATTTTTGTGGGCATAGGATATGTAAAAATATGTATATAGACATTCGAGATATCTTGAAAATGAGAATTTTATTGTAATCATATACAGAAAAGATTAAGAATTGTTATGTTGACTTCGAGAGAGGTTTTGCATATAATAAGAGAGCGATTTCTTTGGCAAATAGGCATAAAGCCGTAAAGGTTGGAAATCATAGGATTTGCCAACTTACCCGTACAAGGGCTTGTACTGGTTTCGACAGGGGTTTTGCAGCTGGTGAAGCTATCCGCATGCAATGCGTTAAATGGCAAACTTAAATATAAACGCTGAAGAAAATTTAGCATACGCTGCTTAATTAAAGCGGCCGTCTGACCTGGTGGACCTACACATCAGAACTCAGGCGTCGATTTTGTAGGAAACGACACATGCAAAGCTTTGCGCATGTGGGCGTAATATGAAGCTACCAAAGCCGGCAGGATGTTCGTTTTCGTCCGGTAGAGGGAATGTCAAAGAACGGACTATGATAGTAGAAGAACAGGGAATAGGCTTTTGGACAGGGGTTCGATTCCCCTCAGGTCCACTAAAAAAGATGTTGAAAGAAAAATTCAGCATCTTTTTTCATTTGGAATTTTGATGAAACGAAAAAATGGATTCTCTTGCGTAAGTATTTTATTTGTGATAAACTAACATGGATGTGTTTGGGGAATATATTATTTCAGGCAGAACATTATATTTTAGGAGATGATAAGAATGGCTAACAAAAGAATGGCAAAAAAAGCAGCAAAAAAAGCTGAAACGAAAGTTGCTGCAGTGCAAAATGCAGCAAAGGAAGAAGTAAAAGAAGAAGAAACTGTAATTGTGGAAGCTGAAGCGAAAGTAGAAGAAGTTAAGGAAGCAGCAGTGGAAGTTGCTCCTGCAGTAGAAGAAGCTCCAGTGGAAGCTGCTCCTGTAGTTGAAGAAACAAAAGTTGAAGAAAAAGCAGCGGAACCTGTAGTTGAAGAAGTAAAAACAGAAGAAGTTCCGACAGCAGAAGCAGTAGAAAAAGTTGAAGAAAAGAAACCTGCTAAGAAACGTACTACAAAAAAAGCGGCTGAAGCTGTAGAAGAAGCAGAAGCAGCAGCAGAAGCAGCAGAAAAGAAACCAGCAGCAAAAAGAACCAGAAAAACTGCTGTAAAGGTAAGTGTTGTTGTGCAGGCTTCAGGAAAAGAAGTTACAGAAACAGAAGCTTATGAAAGAGCAATTGAAGACTGGTGCAAATCAGGAAATGACAGAGCTGATTTAAAAGAAATCGCTGTTTATGTAAAACCGGAAGAATCTGCAATTTTCTATGTAATCAATGGAAAAGCAACAGGCAGAGTTGCATTTTAATTGATTTTATAGAATAGGAAAGTTAAGAAAGCACCCTGAGTAATTAGAGCTAGAATCTGATTATGAGGGGTGTTTTTTGATGAAAGCATTGAGATTATCCTTTGAAACGTGTATGATAAGATGGAATGTATGGAAGAAGTAAATGTATTGAGGAAAACAGCATGATTCAGGTAGAAAATTTAAGTTACAGTTTCCCAACGAAGGAATTGTATAAAAAAGTATCGTTTACAATAGAAGATGGTCAGCATTGTGCGTTTATCGGAAGCAATGGAACTGGGAAAACCACGCTGGTGGATATGATCATTGATTCGGAGAATTATTTATATGATGGGAAAATTATCAAAAGCGAGGAATGCCGTATCGGCTATGTAAATCAGTTCTCCAAGTCGGAAAAAGACCAGCAGAAAACAGTGTTTGAATATTTAAGTGAAAACTTAGTAGAAAATCAGCTGGAAACTGCAAAAGTCTGTGACGAAATCACGGTGGCAGAGGATCTTGAGCCTGTTTTTGCCCGCTATCAGGAACTGATGGATTTATATACTGCCATGGATGGGGATAATTATGAAAGTAATATTAAAAAACAGTTGTATCTGGTCGGAATGTCAAATCATGAGCATACAGGGATTTCTGCATTAAGTGGAGGGGAATACAAATTGCTGCAGGTTATGAAGGAAATGCTTCAGCAGCCAAATCTCCTGATTATGGACGAGCCGGATGTGTTCCTTGATTTTGAAAATTTGAATGGACTTATGGATCTGATCAATTCCTATAAGGGAACCTTGCTTGTCATTACTCATAACAGATATTTGCTGAATCATTGTTTTAATAAGATCCTTCATCTGGAGAATACTGATATTCAGGAATTTGATGGTAATTATAACGATTATCACTTTGCACTGCTCCAAAAAAAGATTGAATTACAGGAAATGGCAGCAGAGGAGCAGGAAGAAATTGCCCGTGCAGAAAAGATGGTGGAACGTCTGCGTGCTGAAGCAACCAGAGCCAGCATTGCATCCCTTGGGCGTACCGTTCATGCAAAACAGACTTATCTGGACAGATTAAAGGCGAGAGCAATCAAAGAACCGTTTGTAGATATCAGACTGCCGAAAATTACACTGCCGGAAATAGAAGTGGATGAAGAACCGGTTGTTTTACAGGTTTCGGATTATGATGTGGCATTTGATGAAACAATTCTGGAAAATGTCAGCTTTGAATTAAAAGCCGGTGAAAAAGTTGCCATTGTAGGAGCAAATGGAACGGGAAAAACCACATTGCTTCGTGATATTTTTAAGAACACAAATCCTGCAATTAAAATAGGGGAAGACGTAGAAGTGGGATTTTTATCACAGCTTCACGGGGAAATGCTGGATGAGTCTAAAACAGTGTATGAAGAATTTGAAGCCCTTGGCTTTGAAAAGAAGGCAGATATTTTTCATTATCTGAAACAATACTGCTTCGAAGAAGAAACGTTGACACAGAAAATCGGACAGTTATCCGGTGGAGAACAGAATCTGCTGCAGCTTGCAAAAATAGCGGTAAGCAAGGCGAATTTGCTGCTCTTGGATGAACCGACCAGCCATTTAGATACCTATTCTCAGATTGCGCTGGAAAATGCAGTTGCGGAATATAAAGGCGCGGTTTTGATGGTATCCCATGATTTTTACAATATCGTGAATTGTGCAGATTATGTGCTTTTTGTGGAAGAAAAATCTATGAGACCAATACGCATTCGGTCTTTTAGAAAGAAAATATACGAAAATCATTTCAGCAAGGATTATCTGGAGCTGGAACAGAAGAAAAAGGAACTGGAAACGAGAGTTACAGCAGCATTAAAAGTAAAAGATTTTAAGACGGCAAAGAAACTTTGTGAACAGTTAGAAGAAATTATTGGAAAGATGAACTAATATGTTAAGAAACCTTAGAAGAAAATACATTGGTGATAAAGCCTTTTATGCCATGGTTCTTGGTGTCGCCATACCGATTGTGGTACAAAATGGAATTTCAAATTTTGTCAGTCTTTTAGACAATATTATGGTAGGGCGTCTTGGAACGGAACAGATGTCCAGTGTTTCAATTGTTAATCAGTTGATTTTTGTGTATAATCTTTGCCTTTTTGGCGGTCTGGCAGGAGCGGGAATCTTTACTGCACAATATTATGGGCAAAAGGACGATGAAGGAATTCGAAATACCATTCGATATAAAATATGGATTTCTCTGATTCTGACTTTTGGAGCGATTTTAGTGCTTTTATGCTTTGGGGAACCTCTGATCAATCTTTATCTTAGCGGAAGCAGTGACGGAGGAGATTTGGCAGCGACTCTTGCTTATGGAAAGAGCTATTTAAAAATTATGCTTATAGGGCTTCCAGCTTTTATGGTAATGCAGATTTATGCCAGTACGCTTCGTGAATGCGGAGAGACTGTTTTGCCGATGAAAGCAGGGATTATCGCAATTTTTGTGAATCTGATTTTTAATTATCTGCTGATTTTTGGTAAATTTGGATTCCCGGAGTTGGGAATTCACGGAGCGGCTTTTGCGACTGTTCTTTCCAGATATGTAGAAATGTTAATCGTTGTCGGATGGACTCATTGCCATAAAGAGGAGAATTCATTTGTTGTTGGATTGTATCAGACACTGAAGGTTCCGTCGGGTACGGTTGCCAGAATTTTTGTTAAAGGAACACCTCTTCTTTTAAATGAAATGCTATGGTCAAGTGGCATGGCAATGTTGACACAGTGTTATTCTGTCAGAGGCTTGAATACGGTGGCAGCTTTAAACATTGCGAATACTGTAAATAATCTGTTCAGTATTGTGCTGCTGGCGATGGGAAATGCGGTTGCGATCATAGTGGGACAGCTGCTCGGTGCTGGAAAGATGGAGGAAGCAAAGGATACAGATTCCAAAATGATCGTATTTTCAGTTATGGCATGTATGGGAATTGCATTGGTTATGATCCTGTTTGCACCAATGTTTCCGAAATTGTATAACACATCCGCAACTGTAAGACAACAGGCCACTGCATTTATGATTATGCAGGCAATCTTTATGCCGCAGGCTGCTTTTTTGAATACCACATACTTTACACTTCGTGCAGGTGGAAAAACGATTATTACGTTCTTTTTTGACTGTGTATTTATCTGGGCAGTCAGTATTCCGGTGGTGTTTTATCTTAGCCGTTTTACGGGAATGCCAGCCCATTACATTTATGCATGGGGGCAGATTGCAGAATGGGGAAAATGTGCGATAGGATTTATTCTTGTGAAAAAGGGTGTCTGGATCCAAAATATTGTCAGCAAGTAATAAAAATAGGAATTATTATTAAAATTTTATTGACAAATACTTCACCTGATGTTATATTATAATTACAAAAGTTAGACAAAACTAACTGGAACGGAAATATAGCAGAAAGTGAGGAAGGCATATGAATTTATTTGGATTATTATTTTTAGAAATTGTTGGCGCGGCATTGTTTTCACTGGCTTTCTTCGGAGGGTTACAGAAAGTGAAGAGCCTTTGCTATTCTTCATTGGTCAGATAGATATGTTACATACATATAGCCATATAGAAGCACCTGGATCCTTTGTGGATTCGGGTGCTTCAACTTTTTTATAAAGATTGCAACATTTTGGCAGTTATGAGAGTCTATATTAGTAGAAATGCATTTCAAGTGAGGTGAGTGGAATGGAACGATTTTTGGTGCTGTACGAATCGGTATATAAGGATTTATACCGACTTGCTTATTTCTATCTTGGTAATCCTCAGGATGCAGAGGATGTAGTTGGTGAAACTGTGTTACGAGCCTATGAAAAATTTTCTACATTAAGAAATGAAGCAGCTTTTCGCAGCTGGATATTTAAAATTCTGGTAAATCAGTGCAACGATTTTCTTAGAAAACATATTTCCGGGAAATCGACAGAGCTGATCACAGAACCCACTTATCATCCGGAGCTTGGCGATGCAGTCATTGCCAAAGATATGCTGTCGGTGTTGTCTGAGAAAGAACGAAAAATCGTGGTACTGGCGGTCTTCGGAGGATACAAAGGGGAAGAAATAGCCAAAATCATGCATATGCGGCACAGTACCCTTCGTTCCCAATATCGCAGAGCCTTAAAGAAACTGGAAAATAAACTTCTGGCGGAGGAGGTGCAGTATGAAAAATAAAGAAGATGTTTTGAAATATATACGAAAAGAAGGAGAAAATCTAAAAGTTCCAGAATCTCTGGAACCGGAACAGATGAAAAAAAGATTAAAACAGCAGTCTGCACAAAGAAGTGCCAAAAAGCATAAAGTACGTAAATTGTACAGAAATATTGCAGCAGCAGCGGCATGTTTCTGTGTGATTGGTCTTGGCGTGACTGTATTTAATTTAAGAACAGAACAGGGACAAGAAATACCTCAAAATGATGGAATTGCTGCAGAAGAATCTGTTGTGAAGAAAACAGAGAATATTGAAATAAACAGGCAGGGAATCCCATATCCGGATATCAGTTATGAGGACATTTATGCGTCCATGTCGGTCAGATGGGAAGAAAACAGTAGTCTGATACGTGGAGAAGCAGGAGCCATGAAGGATGGTGCTGAAATGGAAGAAATGAAAGCGGCAACAGAAGAAGCACCAGCCGCTGATTTTGCCCAAACAAATGTGCAGACTGCAGGTGTGGACGAAGGCGACATTGTAAAAAATGATGGACGTTATCTCTATCAGAAAATTCAGGTGGAGCAGGAGCGTGGTGCGAAATGGGTCATCCAGATTGTTGATACCAAAGACGATTTAAAGGAAGTTTCCCGTGTGGACGGAATTGACGGCCTGGTTGAATTTTATATTTGGGAAGATGTACTGGTAGTCATTGAGGAAAAATATCTGGATACGGCATATTTTGAAAACTATTACCACGAGATTACGTTTTTTGATATTACAGATCGCAGCCAGCCAAAAGGCATCAAACGTTTTACCTTGCAGGGACAGTACGCATCTTCCAGAATTGCAGATGGCTATTTCTATGGTTTTAGTAAATACTATGCAAACCCGGGAGAGGGAGAGAAGGATTACGATGCCTATATACCGGTGGTAGAAGGGCGTCGCTTATCTGCGGATCAGATTTACCTGCCGGAGGAAAGTGATAGGACTTCTTATCTGGTGCTGGTGGCCATTGATCTTAGAAATCCGACGAAATTTACGGATACTACGGGGATTGTATCCGGTGGAAATTTATATTATGTAAGTGATGAGAATATTTTTGTGACCGACAATCAACCGATGGAAAGGAAGAATGGATGGAGCAGTAACAAGACGAAGATTCTGAGATTTTCCTACAATAAAGGTCGATTTGCATTACAGGCAATGGGTGAAGTGAAAGGGGAATTGGAAGACAGCTTTTCAATGGATGAGTACAACGAGCATCTGCGTGTGGTAACCACCGTCAGAGAATATCAGTATCAGGAAATTTTTGATGATCGTGCCGGAGAAAGCATTGGTTTCAATATTGTAAATGACCGTCAGAGCAATGCGCTGTATGTATTAGATGAGGGATTGGATGTGGTTGGTAAGATAGAAGGTCTTGCAAAAAATGAACAGATTTATTCTGCCAGATTTATGGGTGATACAGGATATTTTGTAACCTTCCGTCAGGTGGATCCGCTGTTTACTGTAGATTTATCAGATCCGAGGGAACCCAGGGTTTTAAGTGAATTAAAGGTCAGCGGATTTTCTGAATATCTTCATATTTATGGGGAGGACAGACTGCTTGGAATCGGCATGGAGGCTGACGAAGAGACCGGCAGGCAGGAAGGAATGAAGCTTTCCATGTTTGATGTATCAGACAAAGCAAATGTGACGGAGATTACAAAGAAAAATCTGACTGACTATGAATATAGTGAGGCATTATATAATCACCATGCAGTGATGATTCATACGGGGAAAAACATTTTCGGATTTGAAGCGGAAGGTTATAAAGACGGTTTCTATCGGGATTATATGATATATACTTATGAGAATGACACCTTTGTTCAGAAACTGAAAATCAGTGTACAGAATGGGCGTGGGAATTATTTTTCTTCAAGAGGAACCTTTATAGGGGATGTATTTTATCTTCTTTTTGGAGATGGAACTGTCCAAAGCTATGACTTAAATACAGGAAGACAGTTGGAGAGTCTGGAACCATAAGGTTCCGGACTCTTTCCTATATTTGGAAGTGTGACATAGTCACTTGCGATAAAGATAAGTCCATGATAAATTATAAGAAACTTCATGAGGGGGAAAGACATGCAGTATTTTATTTCATTCCTTGAGGGAATCATTACATTTATATCACCGTGTTTACTGCCAATGCTGCCGATTTATGTTTCGTATTTTGCAGGCGGCGGTGAAAGAAGAACGAAAAGGACACTTACCAATGCATTGGGCTTTGTGAGCGGTTTTACCATTGTATTTATGGCACTGGGGGCTTTGGCAGGAACCATTGGAAGCCTTTTGATAAAATATCAGACAGCAGTAAACCTTATATCCGGAATCATTGTTATCATTTTTGGTCTCAATTTCCTTGAGGTGCTGAAATTTAATATATTCCGCGGTATGAAAGGAAATGTGGAAACTGATCATATGGGATTTTTTTCAGCAGCATTGTTTGGGATGATTTTTTCAGTAGGCTGGACACCTTGCGTAGGTGCGTTTTTAGGCTCGGCGCTGATGCTGGCATCAACACAGGCTCATATGGTGAAGGGCATTCTGATGCTGCTTTGCTATTCTATGGGACTTGGGATTCCCTTTGTGATCAGCGCGGTGCTGATTGATAAGCTGAAAGGTGCATTTTCCTTTATCAAAAGCAACTATATAATTATTAACAAAATTTGTGGAGCGTTTCTGGTAATTGTAGGTATCAGTATGGCTACAGGACTGCTTGGCAGGTTGTTGACATTATTAAGCTAGTAGGAGGAGTATGGATGAAGAAAACAGGATGGATTTTTACGGCGATCGCCCTGGTTGTATTGATTGGCGGTGCAAGTATATTATATAATAAGTATCGTGGTGAAGTGGAAAGAGATGCTCTGCTGACAGAAAATCCAGAGCAGGCTGTCATTGAGGAAGAGAATACGGAAGGGACAGAGACAGAAGCGAACTCTAAAGAAGATGCACAGGAGTCTGTGATGGCACCGGATTTTACAGTGTATGATGAGGATGGAAATGCAGTAAAGCTGTCAGATTTTATTGGAAAACCGACGATTGTAAATTTCTGGGCAAGCTGGTGCGGTCCATGTCAGATGGAAATGCCGGATTTTGAAGAGAAATACTTGGAACTGGGGGAAGAAGTTCACTTTCTCATGGTAAACATGACAGATGGATCGCAGGAAACTATTGAAAAAGCAAAGAAGTTTGTAGAAAGTTCCGGTTATAGTTTCCCTGTTTATTATGATACAGACATGGATGCGGCCATAACTTATGGGGTAAATTCGATTCCTTCCACTTATTTTATTGATGCAGAAGGCCACGCAATTGCTATGGGAAGAGGAGCAATTGATGCAGAAACTCTGCAGCAGGGTATTCATATGATTAAGGGAGAATGATGATGGAAAAGATAATTCGCTGGGGATTTTTAGGTTGTGGCAAAGTGGTGCACAAAAAGAGTGGGGATGCATTTCGGAATGTGTCGAACAGTCGTATTGAAGCGATTATGAGACGGGATATGGGGGCAGCAAAAGCATCGGCAGAGCACTTCGGGGCACCCTGCTGGTGTGACAGTGTTGAAAAACTGCTGGCAATGGATATTGATGCGGTATACATTGCAACACCACCGGGAATGCATTATGAGCAGGCTATGCAGTGTTTGAAAGCAGGAAAAGCAGTCTATTTAGAAAAACCTTTTGCAAGAAATTATACAGAAGCAAAGGAGATTACAGAAGCATTCAAAGAAGCGGGAGTGCCTCTCTATGTGGGCCATTATCGCAGAGCGCTGCCGAGGTTTTTAAAAATTCGGGAAATGCTGAATGAGGAGTGTATCGGAAAGCCATTGTTTATTGAATTTGAACTAAACCGTGTTTTTTCACAGGAGGAGGCAGATAACTCATGGCTGTATCAGCCGGCATTGTCCGGTGGCGGAAAGTTTTATGACATTGCGCCGCATACGGTAGACATCCTAAACTTCCTGTTCGGAAATATAACGGAAGTAGAGGGCTATGCAAAGAATTTGGGGACAGGATGTCCTTTGGAGAATGAAGTAGAAATGCGTTTTGTCACAGAGAAGGAAGTGTTTGGCAAAGCAAGGTTTCATTGTGCCGCTAAAGAGAAATCAGACCGCATCCACATTCTGGGTATGAATGGCAGTCTGGAGTTTTCCATCCATGGGAAAACAGATGTGATTTTGAGAAATATCAAGGAAGAAGTGATAGAACAGTTTAATCTTCCGGATCCAAAGACAGTAGAACAGCCTATGGTGCAGTCCGTGGTGGAAGACCTGCTGGGACTTTCCAAATGCGAAAGCAAAGCGGAAGATGTTCTGGTAACCTATGAAATCCTTGATAAGGTTTTGGATGAATTTTATGGCGGCAGAAAGGATGATTTCTGGAATCATCCGGATAGATATCAATAGACACAAAAAAGTCACCTCAACAAGTGTGAGGTAACTTTTTATATAGATATTTTACTTTTTATAGATTTCAGCGTTGAATTTTCCTTCGCTCTTTGCAACTGCAATACTTGCAACAGAATCACCAACACAGTTTAAAGAAGTAACCAGCATTTCGATTGGACGGTTGATGGCAAGGATTAATGAATAAGCAATCAGTGCCTGTTCTCCGGTGAAGCCAACACCGGAAAGGATTGTAAAGAGAATCACCGCACCGGCACCCGGGGCAGCCGGAGTTCCCATACTAGCAATCAAGGCAAGTATCATAATCAGGATCAGCTGGAATAAGGAAACATCATACCCGCCGCAGCCGGCAATAAATAATGTTGCAACTACCTGCATGATTGCGGTGCCGTTCATATTGATGGTCATACCAAGCGGAAGAACAAAGGAGGCAATCTGGTGATCAACACCAAGCTCTTTTGTATTGGTATCAAGATTCAATGGTAAGGTTGCAGCGCTGGATGATGTAGAGAATCCAAAAACGATAACCTTGAAAATCTTTTTAACAAAGATGACAGGATTTAATTTACAGCCAATTATCAAAATCAGTGGATATCCAATAAAAAGATATGCAAGTAATAATACGATACAAAGTACAAAATAACTAAAAGCCGGTTTTAAATAATCAATGCCGTAGGTTGCAAAGGTTCTGCATAACAACATGAAGATGGCAGCAGGACCAAATTTTTTCACTGTAAAATTCAGAAAAACAACAATGATGTTGCTGATTTCGTCACAGAGCTTATATAATGCGCTGTCTTTTCCATAACCCAGTTTATTTAAGCTTAAGCCGACTACGACGGCGATAAATACAACACCAAGAACTGCGGTATTTACACTGAATGTAGAGCCGATGTTGGATGGAATGATGTTTAAGATTACCTGCAGCGGATTAGAACCTGCAGAGCCGGCGGAACCGGTAATTCCTTCGATTTCAACATCAAACATTCCTGCTTTGAAACAGCTAAGAGCAATGGTTCCTGCAAATACAAGAGCAATGCAGCTTGTCAGCATGAACCAGCCAATGGTTTTTGCGGATACGCGACCCAGTGTAGAAGCTTCGTTGATCTCGCTGATTGCCATAACAACAGAGGAGAATACCATCGGAACGATGATCAGCTGCAGTGCACGGATAAATAATTGACCTCCAAGATAGAAAAGTCCCACTGCACGTTCTCCGCCGGCAACAGTGATGTCCTGAAACAAAAGATTGTTGATGCTTGTCCATACAGCACTGTCTGCCCCTAGAGTTTCTCTTGCAATCATGAACAAAAGACCCGCAATGATGCCGGCAATCATTGCGGCAAGCATTTGAAGTGCAAATTTGTTCGTTTCATTTGATTTCTTCATTAGAATGTCCCCCTCATTACAGATATATTAGTTGAAATTTAAAATTAAAATTACCTTTTAACTTAAAAATGCCTAAACGATTAGATTATAAAAGATAATATAAAAAAAAGCAAGATATATTGCGAAAAAAGTCAAAAAGAGATTTTGAAGAAATAAGAAATAATTCACATAATGCACATAAGTTTATGTTAAAATATCTTCAAGAAAAAAGGGAGGCACGTGTATGGAACGTTTGAAAATATTAGTAGTAGATGATGAAAGCAGAATGAGAAAGCTGATCAGAGATTTTCTTGTGAAAAGCGGATATGAAGTTCTGGAAGCGGAGAATGGAGAAGAGGCAGTAGATATTTTTTTTACGGTAAAAAATATTGCCCTCATTATCTTGGACGTTATGATGCCGAAGATGGATGGGTGGCAGGCATGTCGTGAGATTCGTAAACAATCCGGAGTGCCAATCATTATGCTGACGGCAAAGTCCGGTGAGGCTGATGAATTAAAAGGATTTGAACTGGGCGTGGATGAATATATTTCCAAACCATTTAGTCCCAAAATCTTAGTAGCCAGAGTGGAGGCAGTATTGCGTCGTTCCAATGGGACAACCCCGGAGGAGGTAATCCGGGTAGGAGATATTGCGATCGATAAGGCTGCTCATCAGGTGACGATCGATGATCATGTGGTGGAGCTAAGTTACAAAGAGTTTGAACTGCTGACTTATTTTGCAGAAAATCAGGGGCTTGCGCTATCCAGAGAAAAGATTCTAAATAATGTATGGAACTATGATTATTTCGGGGATGCCAGGACGATTGATACTCATGTTAAGAAGCTTAGAAGCAAGCTGGGAGAAAAAGGCGGAAAATATATTAAGACGATTTGGGGAATGGGGTACAAATTAGAAGTGTAATGCAGTGTGCATTACACTCTTATTTGTTTTTAATCATGATTTCACTTCCATAATCGATTCCTTCGAACCAAGGGCAGGTGATATTTTCCATGATTTCATGTTGTTCATTGGTATATTTCATGGTAGTGTATTTGCCGTCGCTGCTTACCGCAAGTCCCCAGAAACCATTATCAAATACGTGCTCAGGGTAGAGCAGAAGCTGACCTTCGCTTCGTCTTGAAACAAGGATTGCCGGGAATTTTGCATTGGTCATAATTCGACTGGCGTTTCCTTCTGTTTTTCCGCTGTAGTGCGGAGAGAGTGTTAAAGAAGCACCGTCTTCAAATGCGTCATCGATGTACCACAGCTGATGTACGTGTCCGCTGTAAAGAATGGTAAGATTCATTTTGTTGAGGCGTTTAATCCAGGCATCTTTGTAAGCTCTGGCATGGTCATTGGTATACTTTAATGTCAAAGGAATGTGGCAGATGGCAATTCGATAGTCAACACCTTTTGCATTAAATTCGTATTTTGAATTTTTAATAATATCATCTAAAAATTCAGTTTGAGCTCTTCGATAGGCATTGAATTTTGCTGCATCATAATATTCTTCATGTCCATCCCGGTGATCCTCCCCGATATCCAGCACCACACCCCAAACATTTTTAATTCGAAAGGTATAATAAAAATTTTCATCATTTGCACCCACATATTCATAATACTCGTGAGCAAGCACGCCTTTTGTCTCGTGATTGCCTCTGGCATAAACAACAGGAACCTGTCCCCGAGTAATTGATGCGGCAAGTCGGAGCATCTGGGTTAAGTCTTCCTCACGGTCAATCCAGCTTGCGGTATCTCCGCAGCAGATGAGAAAATCCAGCTTATCACCAAAATAGCTTCCGGCAGCAGCAGGAGACTTCTGGGTATTGTGTGTATCGGAAAGTACATAATAATCTAATCCGTCTTCTGCATTTAAACCACGCCAGTAATATGTTTTGGAAATTGTCTTTTTCTGTAATGCACCGAATGGTCCACGAAGAATCATGGAACGTGTGGAGACGGTATACTCACCGGCGTGATCCAGTGCAGCTGTCGGCACAATGATTTTGTGAATCTTATTTTCGGTTTTTCGATAACCGGCATAGGTTTCGTTGTATTCAATTCCATCAATGGTTACCCAGGCGCTGCCTTTTGAATGTGTCTGAAATACAATTTGATAGGTATCTTCTACAGCATAAACCACCGGTGTTCCATCAATGCCGTCTCTCAGGTTAAAATTATATCTTAACAATATTCCGGTAATTAAAAGTGTAAGAAAGAGGAATGTAGGAAACCATTTTTTTTGAAAGATTGCATGTGTATGCAGATATATGATTGCCAGGTAGATTCCACCGATGATGGCCAGAAATCCTGCACTGTATAAAAACTCCCGGAGGAAGTACATGAGGGCATCCAGCTTTAGTGAAATGATGAGCCCATTCAGTGCCAGGAAAAAACAGTTTATAATAAAAAAGAAAACAGCAGCTATCAAGGGATATTTTCTGTTTAGTGACAAAAGTGTATGTCCAAGTGCTGTTAGAATAATGACGGACAGTAAAATATACGGTATCATTTCAGAAGTATATCGAATGATACCGTACCACATAGAACGTATTGATATATAACATAAAAGATTAAAAATTGTTAAAATATTCAGGGCCCCAAAATGCCACGGTCTGCATTGCTTTTTCATAGCAAATCTCCTTCGCGGTAGTAGACATAATTATATCATAGTATGTTGACTCTGTGCCATAGAATTCATGAAATGTTAGAAAATTTCCCATTTTGCATTCATTGACTGGCACTGCTGGGGGGTATATAATCAAGAAAGTATCAAAATGCAATAATAAAGAAAAATCGTAGAAAAGAGGGGATGCGATGAAACAATATATTGTAACAGGGATGATCTGTGCTGCCTGCAGCGCAAGAGTGGAAAAAGCAGTAAATCAGGTACCGGGTGT
>ERZ1032130.129-NODE-129-length-22680-cov-5.113149_pt1 | contig 22680 bp, 15 predicted proteins | sample MGYA00517879_ERZ1032130 | MGnify/ENA primary metagenome ERZ1032130 (study PRJEB33719, sample SAMN04262597) | wastewater metagenome | biome: rural village; feature: animal feces; material: feces | host: Bos taurus | place: El Salvador | collected 2012-01-31 ...
GACTTATGAGCCATTGGACCGGCACCTGCCAAAGTCCTCTGTACTATGACATTTTAAAGCGAAGTGCTGACAAAAACGAGGGTGAGCACAAGGGAAAAATCACCATTACTATCGACCCTGAAAAGCTGAAAACGCTTTATCTTGAAATGCTTTATGAGGTCGGCTGTAAGGTTATGCTTTACACTTTTCCGTGGGGCTTGGAAAATATATCGTCGATGGCGGACGCTCGCTGCGTTTCTCGCCACGTCACCCAAACAAAGTGCTGCAAACCAGCACCATGGACATCGCCCTGAGCGACACGCAGACGCGCTTTTACGCCCTCGACCTCAGCGGGAAAGATGCTGCTTCGTTCAGTGTAGATGACGGTTTCAACATCAAGAAGATGCGCATACAAGACGTTGCCGAAAGCGGAGCCTTGCGCTATATGGTATCGACCTACGACTTCGGCAGCGGCGTGATTCGCGATACCGACGCCGGTGAAGGCCGTAAAGTGGTGACATTTGCCAATGTGCTTCAGCATGGCGTATATCCACTTGCCGAAATTGCCGACCTGATGCTCTCGAAGGGACAGAGTGCAATGTGCCGCCCGGTGGAAATAGAATTTGCCGGAATCATCAACAACAGCAAGCCTATCACCGAAGAAACCACCGAGAAAGGGCAGCTCTACTGGCTGCAAATTCGCCCGATAGTAGATCGCAAGGAAATGCTCGACGAAAAAGTGATGGAATCGTGCGACTCGGCACTGATTCTGAAGAGCCTCACTGCGCTTGGCCACGGACTGATGGACAACATCGGCAGCATAGTCATGGTGAAGCCAGAGCGATTCGGCATGATGAACAACTCTCTTATCGCACGCGAAATCGAAAAAATCAACCGCCAATTCACCACCGAAGGACGCAACTACATATTAATCGGTCCCGGACGATGGGGCTCAAGCGACACTGCACTTGGCATTCCGGTGAAGTGGCCGCACATTTCGGCAGCAAAGCTCATTGTGGAAACATCGCTGAAAGGCAACCGCATTGAGCCAAGCCAGGGAACTCACTTTTTCCAAAACCTCACATCGTTCGGAGTGGGATACTTCACCGTGGGTGCTCCCGGCGATGGTAGCGTAATCGATAATGAGTATCTTGCTTCACGCCCAAGCAGCTACGAAAGTGAAAACCTTCGCATTATCGACTTCGACACGCCGCTCACCGTGGCTATCAATGGACGCAAGAGCTTAGGGATAGTGTTGAAGCCCAATGCCAACATCGCAGCGACAACCGACGAGAACCAGCCCAACTCCACCAATTTCGAGATTGAATAACATTGAATTTTCAAACAATAAAAATATAGAACACTTATGTCGTTTTTCAATAATCTAAAGAATGCTTTCGGATTCTCCGACAATCCCATGAGCAACGACATCGACGACGAGCTCAACTACGACGACCAAGAGAAGCGTGAGCCATATATCAACCCATTCAAGCCTACGCCACCGGTCGAAACTGTGAAGCCAAAGTCTCAGTTGCCACAAGCTCCTGAGCCACCCGCTGAAGCCACTCCGTTGAAGACAGCCCCCATCAGCTATGAACTTCCCGAAGGCTTTCTGAATTCAATTATAGCCATCGTCAATGCCAATCTTCCACAAATTGTGAAAGATTGCATCGACATAGAAGCCGAGAAGAAAGCCATCACACAAAGCCTTGGCTCACACTTCAAGAGTGCTATCGACGACATTCACAAATCGGCACTGGCGCAAGCAAATGCCGCATGGGACAAGAACCGTGCCGACATAACCGCCAAACTCACACAAGCCACACAGGCCGCCGAGGATAGCTCACGACGCGCCGACGAAGCGAAGCAGAAGTGCCAGATAGAGGAATCAAAGCGCAAAGCCCTCAAGGAACAAGCAGCCACGCTCGAACAGCGCATACACACCCTTGAGGCTGAACATGAGCAATATGTAATCGAAAACAAGAGCCTCCTCAACAAGATGAAGGTGATGCAGGTGTATGCCGACGATGCTGCCACATATAAAGACCTCGCCGAGCAGAACGAGAAAGCTCTTGCTGCGTTGCGCAGCGAGATGGAGGCAAAGCAGAAAGGAATCGACGATGCCAAATCGCTCGCCGACCAAGCCATGCACGATGCCACCGAAGCCTCAAAGCAAGCTAAAGAAGCCATTGATGCCTCTAAGAAAGAGCTTGACGATGCCCGCAAAGAAATAGAGGACGCTAAACTCGACGCTGCCGTAGCCCGCGAAGAAACCGCAAAAGGCAAAGCTGAACTTGAAGCTAAAGCTGCAGAAATAGAGTCGCTGAAAGCCGAACTTGCCGAGGCCAACATCAACCTTGAAATGATGGCTGAGATAGAGCGCCAGCTCGAGCACGTGGAAGAATTCAAAGCTCAGAAAAACAATGAAACCAAGGAGCTTAAAGCACAAATCCAAGACCTTCAAGCCCACAACGAGAGCACTGCCGCCACAGCGCAGGCTAATGCTGCCGAATGTATCAGGCTAAAAGAGGAATTACAAGCCGCCAAGAATGAAGCCGAGCAGAATGTGATGCGCGTGATGCAGGAGCGCGACGCTGCTATCAAGCGTCTCACCATAGAGCGTGCCGAAGCGCTGAAACAGGCTGCCGACGAAAACGCAAAGCTAATTGAAGAAAAAGAACATCTGCTCGACATAAAGGAAGACGAACGACTCCGCGCCATCGAAGCCAAAGATAACGAAATCAACAGCCTGATCGCATCGAAAAACGAGGAAATCGACCGCATAAAGCACGAAATGGAAGCCGAGCTCGACAAAGCCCGAAAGGAGTATCAAGCCCTCGCAAAGGAACGCGACCGCTTAGCCGGCAACTTTGCCACCGAACAGCGCGACCGCAAGAGCGATGCCGCATTCTACGAGCAGAAAATCAATTTCCTTAACACCGACCGCAAGCGTGTGGAAGGGGAACTGCGCGACGAAATAAAGATGCTAAAAGATCTTATGGCTCAAAAAGAGGCACAAGCTGCCCAAGCCGTCGCCCCCGACAACGCGTCAAAGTCTTCCGACTCAACAATCGACAACGACATAGCCGATGCCGTGACACAAACATTCGGATTCGACCCAACTATTGCAAGCCTTGAATCATCAATTCAGGGTACGAATGTTGCAGTTGAGCCTGCCGAACCGAAAATTCCCAACGACATTTTCGACAACGAAACATTCTCCGACGGCAGCATTGATGCCACCTTCGACACACCGGCAAAAGAGACGGTAGCTGAAGCACCTGAGACCCACACCGATGAACCCTCGATGGACGAACTCGACGATATCGACTGGCTGATGCCTACTCCTCCATCTCGACCCGAGCCTATTGCTCTCCCCGAAGAGGAGGAACAAGCACCCAAGAAGGAATCAGAGGAAGCACCTCAAAAGCCCGACGCCCAAATGTCGCTATTCTAACAACAATTAACCAAGCAAACAACAATTATTCAAAATGATAGATTTCATCACGTGGACCGTCAATCCCAACCTCATCGACAGCTTCATCACCATTCGCTGGTATGGATTGGCGTTCGCAGTAGGATTCTGGCTCGGATATGAGCTAATGTGGCGCATGTTCCGCCACGAGGGCGTGCCCGAAAAGTGGCTAAGCGCCCTGTTTGTATATGTAGCAATCGCCACAATAGTGGGAGCAAGGCTCGGACACGTATTTTTCTACGACTGGGCATACTATTCGCAGCACCTCGGCGACATCTTCAAGATATGGGAAGGCGGACTTGCCAGCCATGGCGGAACAATAGGCATCATCATCGCCATTCTCATCTATTCCCGATATGTGACACATCGCAGTCCGCTCTGGACCTTCGACCGTCTGGTGATACCAATCGCTATGGTCGGCGGATTCATTCGCCTTGGCAACCTCATGAACCACGAAATCTACGGCGGCGTAACCGACCTGCCTTGGGGCTTCCGATTCATCGACAATCTTGGTGCTTGGATGCACGGTGCCGAACCAATATTCACCCAGCCATCACACCCCACACAAATCTATGAGGCACTGTGCTACTTCGCACTATTTGCACTGCTTATGTGGATGTACTGGAAACGCAACGCACAGCGTCGTCCGGGACTCATCTTCGGTGTGTTCTTCACCATTCTCTTCGCCTCGCGGTTCATGATTGAATACATCAAAAACGTGCAGGAAGCATGGGAAATAGGGCTGCGCGAAGCCTGCGGAATGGATATGGGACAGCTGCTCAGCATTCCATTCATCATAGCAGGAATCGCCTTGATAATCTATTCATTGCGACGTCCTGCCGTGCACATTGATTTCCCCGACAAATTTCCCGACGAAAAGAAATTTAACAAAAAATAGCCATACAAGCGCTACACCCTAATGCAAGAAATTATTACTTTTGCACACGGTAAAAAGAAAATCAATTAACAACAAAATAAACACTACCAATTATGTTAAACAAAAGAGTAGAAGAGGCTATCAACGCCCAAATCAACGCCGAAATGTGGTCGGCATATCTTTATCTTTCAATGTCGGCTTGGTTCCATGCAAATGGCAACCCCGGCTTCGCAAAGTGGTATGAAGTGCAATTCAAGGAGGAGCATGACCATGCAATGATCCTCTTCAAATACATCACCTCACGCGGCGGAGTGGTTAAGCTCGAGAAAATCGATACAGTTCCCACCGAGTGGGAATCGACACTCAACGTCGTTGAAGAGACACTCAAGCACGAGCAGAAAGTGACTTCGCTCATCAACGCACTCTACAAAGTGGCATTCGAGGAGAACGACTTTGCCACCCAGAGCATGCTCAAGTGGTTTATCGACGAGCAAGTGGAAGAAGAGGAGAACGCCCAGACTATCATCGACAACCTCAAGATGATAAAGGACAACGGCTACGGACTCTATATGCTCGACAAGGAGCTTGGTGCCCGCACTTACAAGCAAGCAGCACCCCTCGCCACCACCGAGGACTAATCCCCTCCATCACACAACATCAACAAGAGATGGTGTATCGGCTCACCCCCGATACACCATCTCTCTTTTCTCCCCACCTCCAGCCTCAAAATGGAATAATCCTATATAGCCTGAAGAATTGCCGATTATGATTTTTCCCAGTGAATCTTTGTGGATTCATAAAGTAAGGTCTTTATGCGTTATTGTTGCAAATTTCCTGAATTTTTGCTATCTTTGCGCCAAAATTCCAACAAAGAAACATTATTACTGATTTTATGAGCAAAACAAGAGTTGCCGTAGTGGGCTACGGAAATATCGGCCGGTTTGTGGTCGAAGCACTTTCGGTCGCTCCCGACTTTGAGATTGCGGGCATTGTGCGACGCAGCGTTACCAATATTCCCGATGAGATTGCAAAATATAAGGTTGTTACTAATATTTATGAACTTGGCAAGGTTGATGTTGCCATTCTCAGCACTCCTACCCGTGAGGTTGAGAAGCATGCTGCCGAATTGCTTGCCAAGGGCATTAACACTGTGGATAGCTTCGATATTCACACTCAGATTCCGGCACTGCGCAAGACTCTCGATGCCATTGCAAAGGCTCACGGCACAAAGGCTGTGATTGCTGCCGGCTGGGACCCGGGAAGCGACTCGGTGGTACGCACTCTGATGCAGGCAGCTGCTCCCAAGGGTGTGACCTACACCAATTTCGGCCCGGGCATGAGCATGGGTCACAGCGTAGCCGTACGTTCAAAAGCCGGCGTGAAAGATGCCCTATCGATGACCATTCCTCTCGGAACAGGAATCCATCGTCGCATGGTGTATGTGGAGCTTGAGGAGGGTGCAAACCTCGATGAAGTGACTAAAGCCATCAAAGCCGACCCTTACTTTGCAAGCGACGAGACTCACGTGATGCAGGTGGCAAGCGTAGATGAGGTTCGCGACATGGGGCACGGTGTTCACATGGAGCGCAAAGGTGTTTCGGGTCTCACACAGAACCAGCGCTTTGAGTTCACAATGAGCATCAACAACCCTGCCCTCACGGCGCAAATCCTTGTGGGTGTGGCTCGCGCCACAATGCGTCTCACCCCCGGTGCCTACACCATGATTGAAGTGCCGGTAATCGACCTACTTCCGGGCGAGCGCGATGAGTGGATTGGTCGCTTAGTGTGATGCCTTTGTATTTTGATATAAAGAGCAATGCCTGACGGCTTCATCATGAAAAATGATGCCATCAGGCAATACCAAACCGAATAATGTAGCTAAAAGGCTATTTCAAGAATTTCACTGCCAAGTGTGACGTCTTCACAATATAGACTCCACTTGGCATTTTTGTTAATTCCACGCTATTAACACCGGCGTTGAGACTTACTGACTGCACCGGCACGCCCGAAGCCGAATAGATTACAGCCTCGCAATCATGCTCCACCGTGATTTCCGCCTCATCGCCATGCGCCTTCACGCGCAGTGCATCACCATGGGTTTTCACAGCTTCAACGGCAGCCTCGGGGTGCAGGTCAATGCCGCCGCAAAGCTCGGTTGAAGTCTCCCCTATCCAGCCACATTGCTGATTGACAGCCGTATATACTTTTATGAAATCAATATGCGAGAGTGTAACCGTATTACCCTCGGCATCTACTGCCCAGTCGATATTGAAACCGGGATCGGAATTATTCGGGCGGTTATCCACATAGCCATAGTCCATAAACTCAAGGAAATATGTGCCACTGATAAGCTCGGCATTGTTGGGAATGCGTGTGCCTGAAAATTGCAGCTCGGCAGCATCAATCCACAGCGGAAAATAGGGCTGTGTGTGGAAAGTCACTTTCTGAATGTAGCCTTCCGGCTCATCGGAGTAGTTTGTGGTCCATCGCACATATTTGCGGTCGGCGATAGCCGAGTTTGAGGGGTCGGGATCAGCCACATGGTCATCATCAGGCTTATAGTAGGTGATTTGATAATTGTGCTTAGTGTCGGGCTTGGCATATTCGCTGCCGGCAAGCTCCCACCACTCATCGTCGGGTAAGCCATTTCCATTGCTATCGACCGACACCATCACCGCCCCCGGCTCACAGCTGCCCCCCCTTGCCGCACTTTCGGCTGCAAAGGCATTGCCGAATAGCTTGAAATCGTATTCTCCGCTGACGTTCACCACAGGGTGGTCAAATCCCACAATCACGTAACCTCCGAAGCCTCCAAGCGAAATCATGCCCGGTCGTTCGTCACCACAAAGGTTCTCTGCCACCTTTTCGAGAATAGAGGCACGAGTGTCACCGGCTTCATACTCAGGAAGCTCATTGATAAACTGCCCCGGAGCCGGACAGTAATCATACACCCGGCTCAGATAAGGCGATGCCGCAAATGCCGGCATAATTGCCATAGTAAATATTGTTCCAAATAAAAATTTCTTCATAATATATCAAAAATTTATCTTCATTACTCTAATCCTGTCACGCCACATAAAGCCATATAAGTCGCTACCGCTTCTCATAGAAGGCTATATGCGCCGGAATATCGCCGGTGCGCACATTCCACTTCTGCACTCCATTGCTGTCGAAGCAATAGAGGTAGCCAGGATTCACATAGTTTCTGCCATCGGTCACATAAATATCGTGGGTGAGCGGATTCACGGCGATTCCGTAGGGCTTGCGAATCACGGCATCAGTTCCGTCGGTGATGAAGTTATTGCACACCACCTCTTTCCGCACCACATCTACGATGCTATACGACGGTGTAGCCGATTGAGTCACGTTGCTCCAGGCATTGCTCACTATGTAGAGCGAATCGCCCACAAGAGTCATGTCGCTCACAGGCACATCGACCTCGGCAACTATACGACGCTTGCGCACATCATAGCAATAGAGGCGCGAAGTAGATTCCACATAGTCGCCACGCGACGAAATCCACAGCCCGCCGTGCGAGTCGCAGCACACATATTGCAGATTAATGTCAATGTCAATCTCCTCCTCCACCTTGAAAGTAGCCAAGTCGATAACACTCACGCGGCGCTCATAGTTGGGCACACGGTAACCGCCCGAATTGGCAACGTAAATCTTCCCATCAACGATTTCGAGTCCATCGGGCTGGAAGCCCACAGTGCAGCGAGCCTCCTCGCGGAGCGTGAGGGTATCCACCTTCGCCACATAGCCAAGCTGTTCGTATTCCGGGTCGATTACCACCGGTCCGGCATAAGAGGTAACATAGGCATAGCCCTCATGGAACTTGATGTAGCGGCAATTGGGAATCTCGATCTGACCTATGCGCACACAAGTGGCAGCGTCCATCACCTCCACCTTATTGGAGCAATTCACCACAGCATAAAGGCGCGAGCCATAGATTGCAAGGTCGTTTCCCACATCGCCCAGTTCCTTGGGCACTGAGGGATTAGCCGAGCCGTAGATATTGCGCGAATACACACCCGTTGTATAGTCGTAGTAATCGAGCGTACACTTGTTGCTGCCCATATTGCCCTCATTGAGCAAATAGAAGCCGCTAATCGAAGTGTATTCCGGCTTAGACACCTCCACATGCTCAGGTATGAATATTTCATCATCGTGCCTACAAGCCGCAAGCACAATAAGCATAAGTGCAATATGTAGAAAAATCCAATTCTTCATTCTAAAATCTAAAATTACCATAACTTTTCTTCAGCCTGTCGCTCCAAGGCTCCAAACCGCCTCACTGCCCCTTACATCTTACCTCTCACCTCTCACCTCTCACCTAAAACTCCACACTCAGAGTCAGCTTATAGTTGCGACCGGGCATAGGGTAATTGCGAATCACCTCATATTGCTGATTGAAGAGATTATTCACCTCCACTTGAGCCTTCATCTTCGTGGCATTAATGCGCCAAGTGTAGCCTGCCGAGAGGTCGTGAGTGTACCACGGCTGCACATAGTTGGCACGAATGTTCGACGAGTTGTCATATCGTTCACCCACATATATAAAGCTGTAGTTGAGGTCGATGCTTCGCCATGCTCCGTGCACCACCACCGAGCCGCTATGGCGCGGAATATAGGCAATCTGCCCCTTATAGGTTCCCGCCTCATCAGCAATGTCGGTAGGATCGCTAAAGTCGCGTGCGCTCTGGAAGGTGTAGGCAAGCGACGCATCAAGATACACGTCGCCCGGCAGGCGGAAATTGGCTTGTGCCGTGACATCGGCTCCCCAAATGCGCACCTGCCCCAGATTCATCATCATCCAGCGATACTGTCCGTTGCCCTTCGGCACGGCTATTATCTTGTCGGTTACGTGGTTGTAGTAGCCATCGGCACCTAGATTGAAGCCGTGAAACAATGCCCGCTTGTTGCTGCCGGCATAGGTGTATTGGAATCCCAAATCATACTGATCGACCATCTCGGGGCGCAGCGAGGCGTTGCCCATATCGGTATAGTACAAGTCGTTGAAGGTGGGCATACGGAAAGCTCGCTTGACGAATGACCGGAAATTAAGCATATTCCGCTCCCCTGCTACTGCCTTGTAGCTTGCAAACACTGCCGGAGTAAACTCGTGTCGGCTCGAATTACGGCTGTGCCGTTCGCCATCGGCTGCCACCGCCTGCGAACGGTCGAACACAAATGTGCCAAGCACACTCGCCTGCAACTTGAAGCGGTGCAACTGTGCCGCCGTAGCAAGGGCTGCATACACGCTGTGGCGCGTGGGATAGGCAAAATCGCGAAGTGTGGCATCAAGAGTGTTCCACTGGTAATCGACCGACACATTAGCGTCCCACACATCACTGATAATGGCATAATTGTGTGCCGACGACACATAAAGCTCCTGTTGCCGGAATTTGTTGTCGATATACATCAGCGTAGTGTCGGGATTGAGGTAGCGCATATAGTCGTAGGCATACTTGGCATTCAGCTGAAAGCGGTAACGCTCGCCCACGTGACGTTGCAGCTGTCCCTGTACGAAGAAATTGCGGTCCCACTGCCGCTGCGAGTTCTTCCACACATTGTTCACAATCGCCCCGGGGATTCCCTTGTCGGAGTCATAGAAATATGCCTTCAGGTTCCACTTGCCGTCGTCTAAGCGGCCAAACAGCCCTGCCTCTACGCGCAGCGAGTGAATGTCGCCGTTTTGTCGTGTTGCAGTGGTGTCCCATGCAAGTGTGCCGTCGGAAAACACCTTGCGATAGCGGAACTTGTACTTTCCGGTGGCATAGATATATTCTGCGCTTACGTTGGCACTCACGCGGTCACTGAGCCTTTGCTCCACAAGCAGCGACGGATTGGCAAGTCCAAACGACCCGGTGCGCATCGTCACCTTCACATTCGTCAGCTTTCCTTCGGCAAAATGAGGCCGGCGTGTGCGCAGATAGACAGTCCCTGCCGCGCCAAAGTCTTTAGCCGACTGGAATATGTCGCTCTTCTGCCCGTTGTACATCGAAATCTGCTCGATATTGTCGAGAGAGAATTTTCCAAGGTCGATCTGCCCGTTCTGGGCATTACCGAGCTGCAGTCCGTCGTAGAACACACCCACATGGTTGGTGCCCATACTGCGAATGTCAATCGACTTGATGCCACCGACACCGCCATAGTCCTTGATTTGTGCCCCCGAAAAGTAGCGAATGGCATCGGCTACCGACAGGGCATTAAGCGACTCCAGTTTCTTGCCCCCAAGGCTCTGTGCCGGAATCACCGCGTCGCGCGACGTGGTGCGTCGCTCCACAACAACCTCGTTGAGATACTGCATACTGTCGAGCCGCGACGCCACCCTGCCCTCGGCAGCAGTTTCAGCGGTCGAAGGCATAGCATCAGCGTCGGCTGCAATGGCAGCTACGAGTATCGCTACGAGAATCCTAAATAATCTCAAAAAATTCATAAGCCGAACATTCTATAACATTCAGCTTCGGGGAAAATCGCTAAAAAATCTCTTTTGAGGAAATACTGTCGAAATTTTTTTTGAAGCAGCTCTATTTCTCCGAAAGCCATCATCAATATCATCCATTGGCAGGTCTTCTGACTCATCACTCTCATTCTTCCGACTCCTTCCCGCCCTTTCAGATAAAGACAGTGGATTCATTCGGAGAGATTCGCGCTATCACATCTCAAGCCCCTATCCCGTATTTTGTCCGGGAGGATAAGCCTCAATGTGTGTAGCAACGCTGTGACTTACAGCAGCGGATTCTGTTCAGGATTTGCACCTGATTCCCTTTTCATTGCAGCCAAAACTGCAACACCAATGAATACTTTTGCAAAGTTACAACAAATGAGGCAGAAACGGAAAAGAAAACCCCGATTTTCTTTCCCGGTTATGCCGAGTGCAGTCATAACTTATCTAAAGTTACAACAAATGAGCGGAAAAACAACAAGCTTGCTTGATTGTTTTTCCCGAGTGCCGCCGTAACTTATCTAAAGTTACCGTTTTTTCGTAAGCATCCGAAATCTGCCGGCTTTTTGGGGAGCAAAACTTTGGCGAACTTTGCGGGAAAATTTTAATCCCACCCACAGCCGCGATTCGTCGCAGGACGGCTAATTTAGGAGTAACCATCACAAAACGGCAAAAGCGTCCCGGGATGGGGCGCTTTTGCTATCTAAAAGTGTCAGTTACTTAAATGCTGTCATTTTCTATTGATGTAGCCGCGATTCAGCACTCCGGCTCATCACAGGCGGCTTAGTCAGCGAGCTTTTCGTCGATGGTTGCCGGTGCCTCTTCCTCTGCATCAGCAGCCTTTCCGAAGTTCAAGCCATTGAAGTCGTCCTTGCTTCCCACGAGCAGACGGTCGTACTCGCGCAGACCGGTTCCGGCAGGAATCAAGTGTCCGCAGATTACGTTCTCCTTCATACCCTCAAGGAAGTCAACCTTGCCGTTAATAGCGGCCTCATTGAGCACCTTGGTGGTCTCCTGGAACGATGCAGCCGACATGAAGCTTGATGTCTGCAATGCAGCGCGTGTGATACCCTGAAGTATCTGCTCAGAAGTTGCAGGCACGGCATCGCGCACTTGAATCACTCTGAGGTCGCGGCGCTTGAGTGCCGAGTTCTCATCGCGGAGCTTGCGTGCGGTGATAATCTGTCCGGCTTTCACACTCATAGAGTCACCCGGATCGGTTACTACCTTCTTGCCCCAGATGCGGTCGTTCTCGTCCATAAACTCGCGCTTATCCACAATCTGCTGCTCAAGGAAGCGAGTGTCGCCCGGATCTATGATATTCACCTTGCGCATCATCTGGCGAACGATTACCTCAAAGTGCTTGTCGTTGATCTTCACACCCTGCAGACGGTAAACGTCCTGAACCTCGTTCACAATGTAATCCTGAACGGCAGTCGGGCCCTTGATATTAAGGATATCAGTCGGTGTTACGGCACCATCGGAGAGCGGTGTACCGGCGCGAACGAAGTCGTTCTCCTGAACAAGAATCTGCTTGGAGAGCGGAACGAGATAGTTCTTCACCTGTCCGAGCTTCGATGTCACCTGAATCTCGCGGTTGCCACGCTTAATCTTGCCGAAGGTAACCTCACCATCGATTTCGCTCACGATTGCGGGGTTCGACGGGTTGCGTGCCTCAAACAGCTCGGTTACACGAGGCAGACCACCGGTGATATCGCCGGCGCTTCCTGCTGCACGCGGAATCTTCACGAATACCTCACCCTGCTTGATTTCTTCTCCCTCATTTACCATAAGGTGAGCGTTCACAGGCAGTGAATAGGTCTTCACAAGCTGTCCGTTGGCATCGAAGAGCTGTGCCTCAGGCACCTTGGTGCGGTCTTTCGACTCTATGATAATCTTCTCGGAGTTTCCTGAAGTCTCATCTACCTCCTCGCGGTAGGTTACGCCCTCCACAAAGTTAGCATACTTGAGGATACCCGAAACTTCTGATACGATAACGGCGTTGAAGGGGTCCCACTCGCAGATTACGTCGCCCTTCTTCACCATTTCACCTGATTTCTTGAAGAGCTTGGAACCATACACGATGTTTGCCGATGTGAGAACCATCTTGGTGTTAGGCTCGATGATACGCATTTCTGCCATACGTCCTACTACTACCTCGTGATCCTCGCAAGTGACGGTGCGGAGCTCGTCGATTTCGAGCAAACCATCGTAGCGCGAAGTGATGTTTGATACGGCTGCAATGTTTGAAGCCACACCACCGACGTGGAACGTACGGAGCGTAAGCTGTGTACCCGGCTCACCAATCGACTGTGCTGCAATCACACCTACTGCCTCACCCTTCTGTACCATGCGGTTAGTAGCAAGGTTGCGACCGTAGCACTTGGCACAAACGCCCTTCTTCGACTCGCAAGTGAGCACTGAGCGGATTTCAACCGACTCAATGGGCGATGCCTCGATGCGCTTGGCTGCCTCGTCGTTGATTTCCTCTCCGCTGCGAACGATTACTTCGCCGGTGATAGGATCTACAACGTCGTGAACCGAAACGCGGCCAAGAATACGCTCGCCAAGGGTAGCTACAACGTCTTCATTGTTCTTCACCTCGGTGCAGACAAGTCCACGCAGTGTACCACAGTCTTCCTCGGTAATAATCACGTCGTGTGCAACATCGACAAGACGACGGGTCAAATATCCTGCATCGGCAGTTTTCAACGCGGTATCGGCAAGACCCTTACGGGCACCGTGAGTAGATATAAAGTACTCAAGCACCGAAAGACCCTCCTTGAAGTTTGCCAAAATCGGGTTCTCAATAATCTGTCCGCCTTCCGAACCGCTCTTCTGCGGCTTCGCCATAAGACCACGCATACCCGAGAGCTGACGAATCTGGTCCTTAGAACCACGAGCTCCTGAGTCGAGCATCATATATACTGAGTTGAAGCCTTGCTGGTCGCTCGAAATCTGCTTCATCAGCGTGTCGGTAAGCTTTGAGTTTACGTGTGTCCAGATGTCGATAATCTGGTTGTAGCGCTCGGTGTTGGTGATGAAACCCATGCTGTAGTTGTTCATCACTTCCTCTACCTCGCGGTAACCCTCGTTCACATACTCCTCTTTCTCAGCCGGAATGATGATGTCACCAAGGTTGAACGAAAGTCCGCCCTCAAATGCCATGCGATAACCCATGTTCTTGATATCGTCGAGGAACTGGGCTGAACGTGGAATACCACACGTCTTGATTACCTTGCTGATGATGCCACGGAGCGACTTCTTAGAGATAATCTCATTCACATAGCCAATCTCCTTAGGCACATATTGGTTGAAGAGCACGCGGCCCACCGATGTATTCTCTTTGAGCACTTTCACGATGTTGCCGTTCTCGTCGAGGTCATCGACTACTACCGACACAATGGCGTGAAGTGTCACTTTTCCTTCATTGTAGGCAATCTCAGCCTCCTCAGGTCCGTAGAATTTCAATCCTTCACCCTTGTCGCCCTTGCGGAGCTTGGTGATGTAGTAAAGTCCGAGCACCATATCCTGCGACGGCACGGTGATAGGAGCACCATTGGCAGGGTTGAGGATATTGTGCGAGCCGAGCATAAGCATTTGTGCCTCAAGGATAGCCTCGTTGCCGAGTGGCAAGTGCACAGCCATCTGGTCACCGTCGAAGTCGGCGTTGAATGCCGTACATGCGAGCGGGTGAAGCTGAATTGCCTTGCCCTCAATCATGCGGGGCTGGAATGCCTGGATACCAAGGCGGTGAAGTGTCGGGGCACGGTTGAGGAGCACGGGGTGTCCTTTCATCACATACTCCAGAATGTCCCAAACGACCGGTTCCTTGCGGTCAACAATCTTCTTGGCGCTCTTCACAGTCTTCACAATGCCGCGCTCAATGAGCTTGCGGATTACGAATGGCTTGTAAAGCTCAGCTGCCATATATTTAGGAATACCGCACTCGTGCATCTTCAGCTCCGGACCTACAACGATTACCGAACGTGCTGAATAATCGACACGCTTACCGAGCAAGTTCTGACGGAAACGTCCCGACTTACCTTTGAGGCTGTCGGAGAGTGACTTGAGCGGACGGTTGGCATCGGTCTTCACGGCGCTCGACTTGCGCGAGTTGTCGAGAAGTGAATCTACTGCCTCCTGAAGCATACGCTTCTCGTTGCGGAGAATCACCTCAGGAGCCTTGATTTCGATGAGTCGCTTCAAGCGGTTGTTGCGGATAATCACACGACGATAGAGGTCGTTGAGGTCGCTGGTTGCGAAACGGCCACCATCGAGCGGAACGAGCGGACGAAGCTCAGGCGGAGTCACAGGAATGGTCTTGAGAATCATCCACTCCGGACGGTTGCGCTGCTTCGATGCACGGAACGACTCTACCACCTGAAGGCGCTTCAGTGCCTCGGTCTTGCGCTGCTGCGAGCCTTCACGGCTTGCGCGGTCGCGAAGTTCATAAGAGAGGGCATCGAGATCGAGCTCGCAAAGGAGGTCGTAGATGGCCTCAGCACCCATCTTGGCAACAAACTTGTTGGGGTCGCCGTCCTCAAGCATCCAGTTGTCCTTGGGGAGCTTGTCGGTAATGTCGAGATATTCCTCTTCAGAAAGGAGGTCGTATTTCTCGATATTCTCCACCTTTCCGGGGTTGATTACGATGTAACGCTCATAGTAGATCACTGCATCGAGCTTCTTCGAAGGAAGTCCGAGCAGGTAACCAATCTTGTTGGGCAACGAGCGGAAATACCAGATGTGTGCCACAGGCACCACAAGCTGAATGTGACCCATGCGCTCACGACGCACTTTCTTCTCGGTTACTTCCACACCGCAACGGTCGCACACAATGCCCTTGTAGCGAATGCGCTTGTACTTTCCGCAGTGGCACTCATAGTCCTTTACCGGACCGAAAATGCGCTCGCAGAAGAGTCCGTCGCGCTCGGGCTTATAGGTGCGGTAGTTGATGGTTTCGGGCTTCAATACCTCACCCGACGACATCTCCAGAATTTCGTCGGGAGATGCCAAGCCGATGGAAATCTTCGAGAAATTACTCTTTATCTTGTTATCTTTCTTAAAAGCCATATTGTTCCTTCTTAATCTATGTATAAAGAGTGACTGTAATTATTCTAAGTTGATGCTGAGTCCCAAGCCACGAAGCTCGTGGAGAAGCACGTTGAGCGATTCGGGGATACCCGGTGTTGGCATCGGCTCGCCCTTCACGATGGCTTCGTAAGCCTTGCTGCGGCCCACAACGTCGTCGCTCTTGATGGTGAGGATCTCCTGAAGTATGTGCGCTGCACCGAATGCCTCAAGAGCCCAAACCTCCATCTCTCCGAAACGCTGTCCACCAAACTGTGCCTTACCACCAAGTGGCTGCTGAGTGATGAGCGAGTACGGACCGATGCTACGAGCGTGCATCTTGTCTTCTACCATGTGACCGAGCTTAAGCATGTAGGTCACACCCACGGTTGCCGGCTGGTCGAAGCGCTCGCCGGTTCCTCCATCGTAGAGGTAGGTCTTACCATAGCGCGGAAGTCCTGCCTTGTCGGTCCACTCGTTGAGGTCGTCAAGGCTTGCTCCATCGAAGATCGGGGTAGCAAACTTCACATTAAGCTCGCGTCCTGCCCAGCCGAGTACAGCCTCGAAAATCTGGCCGATGTTCATACGCGAAGGCACACCGAGCGGGTTGAGCACGATATCCACAGGTGTTCCGTCGGCGAGGAATGGCATATCCTCCTGGCGAACCACGCGCGAAACGATACCCTTGTTACCGTGACGTCCTGCCATCTTGTCACCCACACCAATCTTACGCTTCTTGGCTACATACACCTTGGCAAGCTGCATGATTCCCGAAGGAAGCTCATCGCCAATCGAGATGTCAAACTTCTTGCGGCGAAGCTCGGCGTCGATTTCCTTATATTTGCGTATGTAGTTGCGAATGGTGGCGCTGATCATGTCGTTAGTGTGAGCGTCGGCAGTCCATTTGCTCAGATTTACGGTCTCATAGTCGATGTTGTCGAGTATGTCGTTGGTAAATTTCACGCCCTTTGCTACAATTTCCGAACCCAAGAAGTCTTTCACTCCCTGCGAAGCATGGTCGGCAGTGAGCACGAGAAGCTTCTCAAGCAAAATCTTCTTGAGGGCGAGCTTGCGCTCGTCGTATTGTGTGTCGAGGTCGATAAGCTCCTGGTTAGCACCCTTGCCGCGCTTCTTCTTCATTGCACGGGCAAAGAGGTTGGTACCGATAATCACACCCTTGAGCGATGGCGATGCCTTGAGCGAAGCGTCCTTCACATCTCCTGCCTTGTCGCCGAAGATTGCGCGGAGCAGCTTCTCCTCCGGAGTCGGGTCGCTCTCTCCCTTAGGAGTAATCTTACCGATAAGAATATCACCGGGCACCACGTGAGCACCCACGCGAATGATTCCGCGCTCGTCGAGGTCTTTTGTTGCGTCCTCGCTAACGTTAGGAATGTCGCTCGTAAGCTCTTCCATACCGCGCTTGGTCTCGCGCACCTCGAGAGTGTATTCATCTACGTGTACCGAAGTGAGGATATCCTCGCGTACCATGCGCTCGTTGAGCACGATAGCGTCCTCATAGTTATATCCCTTCCAGGGCATGTAAGCCACCTTCAGGTTGCGGCCGATGGCAAGCTCTCCGTTCTCGGTAGAGTAGCCTTCGGTGAGAATGTCGCCCTTCTCCACACGCTGACCCTTGTCGCAAATCGGGCGAAGGTCGATGGTGGTGCTTTGGTTGGTCTTGCGGAACTTCGGCAGGCGATACTCTTTCACTGCGTCTTCGAAGCTTACAAACTCCTCGTCGGCAGTGCGGTCGTAGCGCACGCGAATCACGTCGGCATCGACGTATTCTACAACACCTGCGCCCTCTGCCTGAATCTGGGTGCGTGAGTCGTAGGCGAGCTGTGCCTCAATTCCTGTTCCTACAATCGGAGCCTCGCTGCGGAGCAATGGTACTGCCTGGCGCATCATGTTCGATCCCATGAGTGCACGGTTAGCATCGTCGTGCTCAAGGAACGGAATCATGGCAGCTGCAATTGATGCAATCTGCACCGGCGATACGTCCATAAGCTGTACTTCCGACGGCGGAACCACAGGGAAGTCGGCATCAAGGCGTGCTTTCACCTTGGTGCGGATAAATGTACCGTCGTCGTTGAGCGGTGCATTACCCTGTGCTATGATTTTTCCCTCTTCCTGCTCAGCCGAGAGATACACTACCTCGTCGTTGTTGAGATTTACGCGGGAGTTCTCTACCACGCGGTAGGGAGTCTCCACGAAACCGAGGTCGTTGATCTTGGCATACACGCAGAGCGAGGAGATAAGTCCAATGTTCGGGCCTTCAGGTGTCTCGATAGGACACAGACGGCCATAGTGTGTGTAGTGAACGTCGCGCACCTCAAAGCCGGCACGCTCACGCGACAGACCGCCGGGACCGAGTGCCGACATACGGCGCTTGTGGGTGATCTCGGCAAGCGGGTTGGTCTGGTCCATGAACTGCGACAGGGCATTCGTACCGAAGAAGGTGTTGATTACCGACGAAATCGTCTTGGCGTTGATAAGGTCGATAGGAGTGAACACCTCATTGTCGCGCACGTTCATGCGCTCACGGATGGTGCGTGACATACGCGCCAATCCCACACCAAACTGGTTATATAATTGTTCGCCCACGGTGCGCACACGGCGGTTGCTCAAGTGGTCGATATCATCGACATCGGTCTTTGAGTTGATGAGGCCGATAAGATACTTGATGATGGCGATAATATCTTCCTTGGTGAGCACCTTCACCTCCATAGGGGTGGTGAGGTTGAGCTTCTTGTTGATGCGGAAACGTCCCACATCACCAAGGTCGTAGCGCTTCTCCGAGAAGAAGAGGTTGGTGATAACCTCACGGGCGCTTGCATCATCAGGTGGCTCCGCGTTGCGCAGCTGGCGATAGATGTAGTGGATAGCCTCTTTTTCAGAGTTACTTGTATCTTTCTGGAGTGTGTTGAAGATAATGGCGTAGTCGTTGGTGTTGGCATCTTCCTTGTGGAGCAAGATGTTCTGTACGCCTGAGTCGAGTATCTCCTGGATATTCTCCTCTTCAATCACTGTCTCACGGTCGAGAATAACGTCGTTACGCTCGATCGAAACTACTTCACCGGTATCCTCATCGGCAAAGTCCTCTACCCATGTCTTGAGCACACGGGCTGCCAACTTGCGGCCTACGGCTTTTTTCAAGTTGGTCTTGTTCACTTTGAGTTCCTCAGCAAGTCCGAAAATCTCAATGATGTCCTTATCGCTCTCAAGACCGATTGCACGCAACAGTGTGGTCACGGGCAACTTCTTCTTGCGGTCGATGTAGGCATACATCACATTGTTAATGTCGGTTGCGAACTCAATCCATGATCCGCGGAAAGGAATGATACGGGCAGAATAGAGCTTAGTGCCGTTGGCATGGGTGCTCTGTCCGAAGAACACACCCGGCGAACGGTGAAGCTGCGACACTACTACGCGCTCTGCGCCGTTGATGACAAACGTACCCTTGTCGGTCATATACGGAATCGGTCCAAGATACACATCTTGAACTACAGTTGCGAAATCCTCATGATCGGGATCGGTACAGTAAAGTTTCATTTTGGCCTTCAGTGGCACCGAATAGGTCAAGCCACGCTCAAGGCACTCTTCGATAGTGTAGCGCGGTGGATCGATATAGTAATCGAGGAATTCAAGGACAAAGTTGTTGCGAGTGTCCGCAATGGGAAAATTCTCAGCAAACACTTTATAGAGTCCCTCGTTTTTTCTTTTTTCAGTTGGAGTATCTAATTGCAGAAAATCTCTGAATGACTTTAATTGCACCTCCAAAAAATCGGGATAAGGAAGAGGATTTTTTACAGATGCGAAATTAACGCGTGTTTGTTTAGTAACTGACATTGAAAAATTTAATTAAGTGAACTCAAATTTTAATTATAACACAAAAAGGTTAAGAATCGTCTTGTGAGAAGATTCTTAACCTAATCACCTGAAAATCAGGCAATATTATTTAAGTTCAACTTCAGCTCCAGCCTCTTCCAATTGCTTCTTCATGCCCTCGGCATCGGCCTTAGCGAGACCTTCCTTAACTGTGCTGGGTGCACCGTCAACGAGCTCCTTAGCTTCCTTCAAGCCAAGACCGGTGAGCTCCTTAACAAGCTTAACTACTGCAAGCTTGCTTGCACCTGCGCTCTTCAATACTACGTCGAAAGAAGATTTCTCCTCTTCGGCTGCAGCACCGGCTGCAGGACCTGCAGCAACTGCAACAGCTGCAGCAGCGGGTTCAATACCGTACTCTTCCTTCAAAATCTGAGCAAGTTCGTTTACTTCCTTTACGGTAAGGTTAACTAATTGTTCTGCAAAAGCTTTCAAATCTGCCATTGTTATAATGTTTTAATTGTTTGTTTTTTAATTTATTAATCCTCTTTTTTTGATAAAGTTTCAAGAATACCGTGAATCTTGTTTCCGGCTGCGCCCTGGAGACCGGAGATGACGTTCTTAGCAGGCGATTGCAAGAGTGCAACGATGTCTGCAATAAGTTCGTTCTTGCTCTTGAGGCTTGCAAGGAAGTCGAGCTGATCGGCTCCAAGATAAGCGGTTTCTTCTACAAATGCTGCCTTGAGGGCAGGGAGTACATCGTCCTTCTTCAAGAAGCCCTTGATTAGCTTTGCAGGTGCATTGCCTGTGTTAGAGAGCATCAATGAAGTTGAACCCTTCAATGCAGGATAAAGACCCGAATAGTCAACGTCGCTCTGCTCCATTGCCTTCTTCAGGAGAGTGTTCTTCACAGCCACGAGCTTCACGCCCTGCTTGAAGCACTCACGGCGAAGTGCCGAAGTCTTTTCTGCATCAAGTCCGTTGGTTTCTGCAAGATACACGCAGCTGTACTCTTTGAGTGTGGCTGCAATCTGATCGATTATAGTAAGTTTATCTTCCTTTCTCATTGTCGTGTAAATCTTTTAATTATTCATCAATTGATTTAGTATCAATCTTGATACCAGGACTCATTGTACTTGAAAGATAAATGCTCTTAATATAAGTACCCTTCGCAGTAGCCGGTTTCAATTTGATCAAGGTGTTGATAAACTCCTTTGCATTCTCACGGATTTTTTCCGGAGTAAATGAAACTTTACCAATTGAAGTGTGTACGATACCTCCTTTATCGACCTTGAAGTCGATTTTACCTTGCTTTACTTCTTTCACTGCCTTTGCAACGTCCATGGTTACAGTGCCGCTCTTGGGGTTTGGCATCAAGCCACGCGGACCGAGAATACGTCCGAGAGCACCAATCTTACCCATGATTGCAGGCTGAGTGATAATAACATCTACGTCGGTCCATCCGCCCTTGATTTTGTCAATGTACTCTTCAAGACCTACATAGTCGGCACCGGCCTCAGTGGCAGCAGCAGCTACGTCGGGGTTACAGAGACACAACACGCGTACCTCCTTACCTGTACCGTTTGGCAACGATACCGTACCACGCACCATCTGGTTGGCCTTGCGGGGATCTACGCCCAAGCGAACATCGATATCAACTGAAGCGTCGAACTTTGTGAAAGTGATTTCCTTTACAAGTGCTGCAGCTTCCTTAAGAGTGTAACTTTTCCCCGCTTCAATCTTTGCGTTTACTACCTTTTGATTTTTTGTAAGTTTAGCCATGTCAATTGAAGTTTTTAAATGTTTTCAGGGAACGCGCCCTTTACAGTGATACCCATACTTCTCGCTGTTCCGGCAACCATTCGCATAGCCGAGTCTAAAGTAAAACAGTTCAAATCAGGCATTTTGTCTTCAGCAATTGTCTTTACCTGCTCCCAAGTGATTTCGGCTACCTTCTTGCGGTTTGGCTGTGCCGAGCCGCTCTTTTGCTTCGACGCCTCAAGCAGCTGGATTGCTACAGGAGGGGTCTTCACAATGAAGTCAAAGCTCTTGTCGGTATAGTAAGTGATTACTACCGGAAGAACCTTGCCTGCCTTGTCTTGTGTGCGGGCATTGAATTGCTTGCAAAATTCCATGATGTTAATACCCTTAGAACCAAGTGCAGGTCCTACTGGGGGTGAAGGGTTTGCTGCTCCACCTTTAATCTGTAATTTGATCTGTCCAGCAATTTCTTTAGCCATTTCTAAAACTTTTTTAAATTAAATTAGTTTTATAAGCGGTTCAACATAGTCACTTGCGGGCGCGTAACCTCCCGCGCTGTGATTACTCCCGCTCTACTTGAGAATTGTCCAGTTCAAGAGGAGTCTTTCGACCGAAGACTTTCACCATCACTTTGAGTTTACGTTTTTCGCGATTCACCTCCTCAATCTCACCGGTGAAGCCGCTGAAGGGACCGAAGTTCACCTTCACACTCTCTCCCACGATGAAATCGTTGAGCACGTCATCGTCACCCTCGATCGAAGCGTCGGCAACGCCCATCATGCGGGCTACCTCATCTTCACGAATAGGCTCCGGCATAGCCGTCTTGTCACGTCCATGCAGGAAGTCGATAACGTTGGTAGTGTTACGCAATTCATACATAACATCGCCGGTCAGTTGAGCCTCGACAAAGACATAACCGGAATAAAGATTCCTTTCTTTAAGAACCTTTTTCCCGTTACGCGTGGTGTAGATCTTCTCAGTAGGAATCAACACCTGCGACACGTACTTTCCAAGATCGGTGTTTTTGATTGCTGCGTCGAGCACTTCTTTAACCTTTGCCTCCTTACCCGATATGGCGCGGAGAACATACCATCTTTTCTTTACATCTAAAGCCATTGATTCTCTACTAAAAAGTTAATGAAACTAATACGGAACTCGACTTACAGCGATATGCCATAAATCAAGTGCATCAGGTTATCTACAACCTCGTCCATAGCAAATATAACGATAGCTATTATGATG